>Ga0207905_1000023_pt1 | contig 235793 bp, 217 predicted proteins | sample LinPmetageLP49_FD_184060 | JGI IMG/M metagenome (GOLD analysis project Ga0207905, IMG submission 184060) | Marine viral communities from the Subarctic Pacific Ocean - LP-49 (SPAdes) | ecosystem: Environmental > Aquatic > Marine > Oceanic | place: Pacific Ocean | collected 2011-08-27 | reverse complement strand
TCGTTCGGTCACTTGTCTGGCGGCCTCTCTCTTGAACTCTTCTTGATATCGTTTGCTGCTCATAAACACCTCTCTGGATAGCCATTTTCTCTGGCTGAAAGGTGTCTAGCAAATTAGGGGCGATTCAGGCCAAAATAACAAGCATACTCTACAGCCACCTCCCGGAATACGCTAATGCTGACAAATTAAGCGACTGTTTTGCCTTTATCGAGAAGCGTTTCATAAATCTGGATAACTTCGGCCGGCGTACCGCTGGCAACGGTATTCCCTGCTTCAATGACAACGGCTCTGTCACATAATCTGCGAATCTGTGAATGAGCGTGTGACACAAGCAGCACGGTTTGATTCGACTGGATTTTGACAATCATGGCTTTTTCGGCCTTTTCCCTGAAGTGCCTGTCGCCGACACTTAATACTTCGTCAATCAACAATACATCGGGGCTGATAACCGTACTGACAGAAAAACCGAGCCGGGTACGCATACCAGATGAGTATGTGTGTACGGGTTCGAAAAAGAAGTCGCCCAGCTCAGAAAATTCGTGTATCTCGTCGAGTTTCGCCTCGACCTCACGTCGGCCATAGCCTTGCAGCATCCCACTGAGGATGGTGTTATCTCTGCCACTCAGGTTTTGATCAAATCCCGCCTGAAGAGCTAGCAACGCGACGGATGCATTATTATTAATTACCGTGCCAGAGTCAGGTTTGATGATGCCGGAAATGATTTTGAGCAGTGTTGATTTGCCCGCGCCATTGCGCCCCAGAATCCCCAATGTCTCGCCCGGATAAATATCCAGCGTGACGGATTTCAGCGCTTCGTAATACTGTGTTTTTCGAAACAGGCTGCCTGCACGTTTATAACTGACACCTACGTCTTGTAATGAAATAATCGGTTGCTGTGACATCATGCGAGCACCACTCTGGGGAAGATATACCGCAGTTTTTTGTAGGCCATCAGTATCAGTACGCAGCCAAGCATTGAGATAATGCCCCAAGTGCCAAGTGTCACAAAGTCAGGGTAAATGCCGTCAATGAAAATTTCCCGGTAGCATTTTAGAATGAAGGCTATCGGATTCATCAAAAATATATTCTGCCATTGCGCCGGAATGCGTTCATAGCTGTAAAAAATACCCGATAGGAACATCACAAACATCAGCCCGGTCGGCACAAGGTGTGATACATCACGAACGAAAGGTACTAGCGCTGCTAGCAAACAACCGAACATAATGGTCAGCATGACTTGAATTAGTACAACCGGGAATAACGCCAGCCAATGCACATCGGGTGGATACCCCTGTAACCAGACAAATGCAAAAAGCACCAGAAAAACCGGTATTTGTTTCAGGCTGGCCTGTAACAGACTGACCAGTGGGAATACGATTGAGGGAATGCCAACCTGTAGCATCAGCCCCTGGCCAGCGATAATACTGTTACTACTGCTGCTTACTGCTTTACTGAACCACGTCCATGGAATCAGGCCGGTGAGCAGGAAGGTAATAAAACCTTCGCCCCCACGTTGCAACAAAACGCCAAATACCAGGAAGTACACCACCATGTACAGCAGTGGTTCCAAAATCCACCATAGATAGCTAAGATAGTTACGCTGTGTTTCCGATCGCAGATTAAAAATTGCTTTGGTCCAGACAAGTTCTGTCAGGCCGCCTAAGGTAGTATGGCGATGCCGTTGATTGGTTTGTGACTGAAAAACTTCTTCTTCCATTTCAGTGAGCAAGTCATCGCCGTATTCATTCGCTAGCTTTAGTTTACGAGCTAACTTGGGGTTACCGGATTGTTCAGCCGCTTCTGCGGCAAGCAAATAACCGGCAGGGTGTTCCGGGAATTGTTTGCGGAAGCTTTCCCAGCGCTCTAATGCAAGTTCCCAGTTTTTTTGTTGCATCGCCAATTCTGAACATTGTTTGTGTGCTTGCAGGGCGTCGGGAAAACGCTGACGAGCTTCTGTATTGAACTGTTCGGCTTCGTCAAAGCGGCCCTTCTGGGCCGCACAGTCTGCCGACTGTAGCCATGTCTCAAGCTTGCCCGCATGTTTTTGTCTGGCGATTGTCAGTAATTCAGCAGCCGTATCAGGCTGGTTTTGCTGGAGTTTAATCTTTGCCCCTTGCAGCAAGATATTGGGGTGATTGGGAAATTTTTCAGATGCAGATCCCATTGCGACAATAGCTTTTTCGATTTCGCCGGCTTCAATATGAGCATTAATAGCACCGAACCAGGTGGCAGGATGATTGGGATATGCTTGCCGAAGAACGGCCCAGCGCTTAGCAGATTCTGACCAGTCTCCTTCCTGAGCTACTTTTCTCGCCCATGCAAAGCTGGTTTCTGGAATGGGGTATTGTTCGATGGATTGCTCTGGGTGAGTTGATGTCATTGGGTAAAAGTCGTTTGGATACATGTTAGATTCAAGGCTGGAGCAGTATACCAACTATCACGCCAGTGATTGAAACGAAACTCGGTCTCCTTGAGGTGGTAATAAAACATATGTTTTTGAATGCCTTTTAGTTTGGCCAGCCTCAACTTTACCAAAGCTCTGATAGAAAATGGCGCGCTGTGATGTTCCCGCCGCCTTTTCAATAAGTAAAAAAATCAACTTTTCCATCCGGCAGCATTAACGACCTTGATTTTCATCACTGATGATACGGTTTCCCATCTGCTTCGAGTACATTTTCAAATCCCACCATTGAACACATCTTAGGAGAACATCATATCTCCTAAGATACTGTGCAAGTTTACTTAGCCTCTGCAGCTAAGCTAAGAGTACTTTCCATAGTACGCACTCTAAATTACAGTAAGATCTATTTTTTTGGGTGTAAAACCATAAGATTCAAACCACCCATGCCTCTCCTGCAGAGGCGTAATAATAAGTTGATACTCACCAACTTGGAGCGGGGCCATAATGTTCAGTTTAATGTTTACTTGAGAGTTTTTTCTTATAATAGGTTCTAATATCGCGGTTCTTAGACCATCTTTTTCTACCTCTTTCCTCCCTTTAGCGTCAAAAATATGATATGAAATCTTTAAGGGATGCTCTTTGGTGGACATCCAGTCTTGGCTAGACTCATTAATGAGTGTTACAAAAATAGAGGTGGTTTCTGATCGTTCCATGGTCAAAGCTAAAAGCTCGGTAACCACTCTTCCCCTCCCATCACTCACAAGCAAGCTTTTACAGTATTTGTACGCAAAAATATCAGCAGTTGCCCTAGCGAGAGTCTCATCAAATTCAAATGCTTCAGCATCCCTCACAATATAGGCATGTGGCGCCTCTTCCACTGATAACTGAAAATTCTTCTCCAGAAACTTTTTGTGCTCAGCTGACGCTTTCTGGACAGTAGCAATCTGCTCTTCTGTTAACTTAATCTTTTTACCCGGAATCATCGTTAGATAACGGCCGAACTCTTTAAAAAATCTATCTGTACTAATCACTTCAGTAGATACCAGCTCGTTTATTGAGTCTATAAGGGTTTCACCATACAACATTCCTTGATGTGATAGGCTCTCATTGACCCTGTCCTTGTTATCTTTGTAACTGTCATGTGAGATTCCTAACGAATCAAGAAAATCAATTACAACATCACCTGATATCAGACTATCTTTATCGAATTTTCTGACCCTGACTGAACTCGCAGGTAATGATGCTAATATCTTAGTTAGGAAGTTTTTGTATGGTGATATAGGGATAGAGTTATGTGTAAATGCTTTTTTTCCTGACTTAACACGCTGACTCATTGCACTTACTGCGTAAGATAAAGGAGGTCGCACATACAAATAAACCTCAATACTTTCAGCATATTTTCGACAGAATTCAAAAAGCCGACTAAATCCATCCTCTTTTAAATCAACGAAACCTTCATATGAAAATATTAGAAACTCGCATGAAGGCGCCTCATCTAACCATGAAACTAAACTACTGAAATACTCTTTATCCCTTTTCTTTATTTCATAATCATCGGAAATGCCAAGGAGCTTATTTAATACAAAGTCTTTGGGCGGGTCAGCAAATACAGAGCCTAATTCGGCATGCCAATTACCAGGAGGGTATGCAGCAATACCCTCTCGCAACAGACTCTCTCTATTCTTATTGAAGTAGCTTTGAATAGCTGTTGAACCAGCCTTATCCCCCCCCACATGAATTATTGCTTTCTGAAATTTCTGCATTAAATACCTTCAACTGAACACAAGTTAGAGACTACCTCTTCCTGAATAAACTTTAATAACCAATCCCAAGAATGTATTCAAGAAAACAACAAAGAAGCAGCCTTGTAAAACCAACATTCAACTTACTCGAGCCCGCAAACTGCTAATTGTCCACAACTATGGATAATAACCTGACTGCAATATCCGATAAGTCCTTCGTGATTATGGAATTACTAAAATACTCATCGAACTCTAAACCCTCCATCTTGAATAAGCGTGTCCGTGAAGTTGTATTCTTCTGTATCCAGTCTGCCAGCTCACCCTCTACAATATCAGTTGTGCAAATCGCCACATCATTTTCAGTAACGACATTTAGCCAATCTGTTAGCTCATTTTTTTCACCTGCCACAAAAAATTGTGATTTGTTTTCAGACGGCAGTTCATAAATAGTAAATATGACTTTGATACCCGCTCTTCTCAGTTCCTGATAAAACAAGCGTTGTGTCGCTTGTACTTGATGTTGCAAATCTAACCCAATAAATAGATCACCCGTTTCATATTCAATCGGCTCATCATGAAGCGCCTCATCGGGACACCCTAAAAATTGCAGGGTAAAACGACGGGCATAACGGTAGCCCTGGTGCTCGGATGCATAAACCGGCTCAACATGATAGCCTTCAGGAGGGTTCTCTAACCAGTGCTTCAGTATGCTTCTGACAACACGTTGTATCCCGCTTCTAGCGTCATGTTTGACTAGCTCTGAGACATCAACAAATAGTTGTTTAGCCTTATCTGTTACCGGATGATTTTTTGCTATATGCTCAGCCCACTCAACAAGTTCAGATGAGGTTATGGATGTATCCAGGTTGGCGCCTAAGGCTTTAATCAGTGAGTGGGGGTGGGCGCTTGTTCTTGAATAGAAAGCTTCTATTGCTTTGTGGTACTTATCGGCGCACTTTGCTGGTGTATGCTGAGTAAGTACTAGTTTCCTTGCAGACTCTCCCAGCCGGTGCCGTTCATCCTCGTTGTTTCTTAGATACTCCAGCGACTTTGCCAATTGCTCTTCAGAAAATTCGTCAGGTAACTTTAGAACCGCATCATCATCCAGATAAGCCATGCTTCCATTGGCATTAACGATTGTCGCTAGCGAATGATTCATACAGTCAAGCACCGCTGCCGAGGTTTCTCCTCGAGACAAGGTTCTTAATTGCACAGCCACATCAGCAGAGGCCAGATAATCACGAAACGTCTCTTGCTCTGTCCAACCTGCAACATGAACGCTATTTTGTAGATTATAGTTATTGATCGTTGCTAATAGCTTTTTTCCATAACCACCAGGGTGATTTTCTCCGACAAATATAAGATGGCATTGCTTGTCCTCAGCCAATTGTGACATCAACCAGGCATTAAGTAACTCTTGGTTAAGTTTGGTTGGCCCCATGCCGCCAAAAGCACAGACCAGAAAATCATCCTCTGTAAACCCTAAACGCGCTCTCGCCGAGGTTTTGTCTTGAGTACTATTTGGCTCACGAACCAGGGGTATTACTCGCCATTCACTTGTATTGCAACTGTGCCACTGCTTTGCAAAATCAAGTGAAGCAGGAGAATGAACTATCATCCCCAGACTTTGCTGAATCACGTCTAAACTGCAGGGATACCTCCAGACAATATCCGCTGTATCTTTTACTTCAAATCGTTCTTTGACAGCCTTATATCCATGACTATGGTATAAACAACGAGTCCAAAACCCTGGTTCCAGCCCATGCACATCCATATGGGCAATAATTCCAGATAGGTAAAAATCGTGCAGAACGACCACACCAGGTATTTTCTGGAGAAGCCCAAACATATGTTCATGGAACGTGGAGTTACCAAAATGGTAGACAACACGGTCATACATCTCAGCGTTATTGATTAACCAATCAACATCTCTTATCGAGCAGTTTTCATTAATCCATTCTGTGGATACGACTTGCTGGTTGACAATGACGTCTATGTCATAAAACGCTGTGAGTGCGGGCAATAACTCAGCACTATAATCAGCAATTCCTGACCTCTCCGGTGGTAGTGGAGAGATATATGCCATCTTGGGTTTTGAATTTGTCTGGTTTGTGATTTCTGGTTTTAATTGCTTGGATGCATACAACCTTTCCACGGCGGCGACAACACGCTTGCCTGTCTCATCCCAGGAAAACAACTTGGACTGCTGTTTAAAATGTGACGAAAGTCGTTGACGAAAAGCTTTATCGGTCAAGCCCTTTTCCATCATCCGCGCCATTGATTCATCAGAATGAGGATCAAAAAGCGCCTCACCCAAGCCAATCACTTCCGGAAGACTGGAAGTATTTGCGCCTATAACCAAAGCACCACACCGCATTGCCTCTAACGCCGGTAGTCCAAAGCCTTCGTGCCAGGAAGGAAAAACAAACAGTGAACACAAGTTGTATAGCTGAATCAAGTCTTCTTCTGGAATAAAATCTGTAAATACAACATCAGTTTTACCAAGACCATGTTCCAGAGCCAGGTCCACTAATTTTTTTTTCGTTTCTGGCTGGACTGAACACACTATAGCCAGTTGGTGAGCATCACGAATTGCTTGCGGAATCTGGGCGTAAGCCCGAATCAGACCTTCAATGTTTTTTCTGTGGTCAATCCCACCTGTATACATCACAAACGGGCGGTTTAATTGATATTTATTACGTAAGGTTAATTCCTGCTCATCGGTCAACTGGACCATAGAAAACTGACTGTCTGCATCTGTAGACACATTCACTGAGAGCTCATCAGATAAAGTCAGATGCTCAATGCCTTCTTGCCTCGATGATTCAGAAATCGCCAGCCATAAGTCGGCTCTGTGTAAATGCTCTATTTTTTCTAGGTACCAGGATTTGACAACGGGATTTGCGAGATAGTGCTGCTGATGAATGTATGGAATTAGATCATAAAGCGTCACGCTCGTCGGAATATTTCCAGTGAACGCACCAATACTCGTAACCGTATCATCACTCAAACCTTCAAATAAACTGGTTACATGAATCAGATCGGGTTTTAAACCAACAAGAAAAGCTTCCCTTGCCAGTTCCGCACACTTTCTTCTTAAATCATTATCAGAATTAATATAGGTGAGACTTCGAGGCACATACCAAACACGAATATTTTCTTGAGGTAGAAGCTCTTCAAACTCAGCTCTGATCAGTTCGATAGTATCCGGAAACAAACCATTTAGGACCAGTAAAACTTCGTTCCCTCCTTTGTTTCGCACAATAGATTTGACTAGTGACAATGAATAACGTCCTATTCCACGAGAACGAGAACCTGGTGATTGCACTCCTTGCATATCAATCACAATACGCATCAGTTATTTCCATTTTGTTGTTCAATTACAGTGTTTAGTTGGCTATAAATTTGTTTGGCTCTGGGAGTCAATTCTGTCAAATCAGGCTCATTGTCTTGTGACTGGGATACAGTTGTAATCTCATTATTTTGTTCCGCCCTACTTCTTGATTCAGCAGATACTGGTTGAGGAGGAATTAAGCCTCGGTTTATCGCGAATTGTCGCAGGTGCCGATGAAGTCTCGGATAATTCTTCACTTTGGCACTTAACCAGTCTCTTAACCCAGGCTTACTGAGCCCCCACTTCACTCCCAGATACACTAAAGGCCTTACCAAGACTTTGAGTAGCTTTAATGGAAGCTTTAAGAACCGGATAACACCTTTTTTAAAACCACGCAGTGGTGCGGTTATTCTCCAGCTGGTACTCCGATGCAAGGCTTGAATGTAATTGTCCTGATGAGTAGCCTGCTGCCACCAGTGGTGGGCTGATTTATGCGCCTCATGAAGTTCGGACTGCACCTGTTTTAGTTGGCTCTCGGCATGTTTAGCTCTCTCAAACCAGCTGTGAGCGTTCGATAATGACTCGTTTAGCTTTTGAGTAAGGTCATTTTGTTCCGTTTTAAGGCGGTCCAAGCTTTGTTTAGTAACAGCAAGCTCTGAAACCAGGGCTTCATTTCGGCTCAGTATCTCATTGAAATATTTGTTGGCCTGTTGCGATGCAGATTCGCTCTTATCAAGGACTGAACTTAACTCGTCATTCGTTTGTTTAAGTTCGCTACTTTGTTTCTCCAGAGTTGACACTTTTGTGCTCAACGCTTTTATCTCTACATCTTTGTCAGCGATTGACCGCTGTAATTTATGGCAGAAGCTATGGCTTCCCTCTCCTGACAACACAAACCCATCGAAGACATTAGGTGGTGTAGAAAAAGCTGGTCTGAGCTCTTGTCTCTCCGCAGCAAGGTAAAAACGGTTTAACCCATCAAAGTAGACAAATTGATAATCAGCCTCGAGTATCAGTTGCTCCCACTCCTGATAAACTTCAGTTTGCGTGTTAGGTAATATTGATTCAACAACGACCACCCACGGCCGTATGACTGAAAATTCTATTCCTTCTAATACTGATTTCTCATGCCCCTCCACATCAATCTTAAGAAAGTGAATAGGTGAGGTGTGATAGCTTTTGCATATATTGGTTACGGTCTGAACCTGCACCTTATGTTCAATGAGTTGATAACCATTACGACTGTGGCGGTCAGCGATTTCTTTTTCCAATGTTGAAATCCCTGTATCAGGAATTTCATATAAAACGAGTTCATCCTCCTCGCTACCAACCGCACAGTTCAGATTGATATCCTTCGGCCTACCCTTCTCCAACTTTTCAAACCACGACTGAACTGGTTCGATGCTTATGCCACGCCAACCCTTGTCATAAAATGCTTTTGTGACCGAGTCTATTTCAGGGTCATTTGCTCCGACATCAATATAAAAACCGATATCGATATCTTTGAAGACCCGCATAAGAATGACGTCTTCAAAGTTTTGCGCGTAAGAAATAAAGCTCAATGACTATCACCTAATCCAAAGATTCTGAAAATAAATTACCTTGGTACCGCTCATATTGATATCAATGACATTGACACCGGCATCCCTCTGCCCGCCAATAAGAGCCTGCTTGAGCGACCCGCTGGTTAAGCGGACATCGCAACCCACTGCAACCTGCGTCGCGTTCAGGTGCTGGGCAAAGGCCCGGCCAATGCGATAAATAATGCTTTCGTCAAGTTCTTCGCCCAGCTTTCCCCGTACATCATAGGCTTTAAAGCACGTCAGGCAGGGCACTTAACTCTCCCATAGACATCCTCAAACCGAACAATATCATCTTCTCCCAGGTAACTTCCTGTTTGCACCTCGATCATGATTAACGGTTCTCGGCCATTATTTTCGAGGCGGTGCTTATGCCCCGCCGGAATGTAGGTGGACTCATTTACACGAAGAACGAACTCCTGTGTATCGTTAATCACTTTTGCCTTACCGCTAACAACCACCCAGTGCTCACTGCGATGGTGGTGCATTTGCAGGCTTAAGCTGGCCTGAGGTTTAACCACGATGCGCTTGATCTTGAAGCCGGCGCCCTCCTCCAGGACCGTGTAAGTTCCCCACGGCCTGTGAGCGGTTTGATGAAGCTTGTGGGACTCGTGGTCTTGGGCCTTGAGCTGGGAATAGATATTTTTGACCTGCTGCGCCTTATCCTTATGAGCAACCAAAAGCGCGTCAGGGGTGTCAATAATAATGAGGTTTTCAATCCCCACTGCACCCACAACCCGATTATCACTCTTGATAGTGCAGCCATTGCTGCCCTGGATAAATACATCTCCACAAATACGATTATTATTTTCATCTGCCGGGGTGAGATCGCCAAGCGAACGCCAACAACCAATATCACTCCAGCCGATATCACAGGCGATAACTGCCGCGTTTTTGGTCTTCTCCATAACTGCGTAGTCGATGGAATCATCCGGTACGGTACTGAATGCCTCCGCACTGATTTTGACCTCGGAAAACCCTTTACCAGCTGATTTCCTCGCCTGGGCCATAGAGTGTCTGGCGCCTTCCAGAATGCCCGGACAGTGTGTTTCCATCTCTTTCAACATTGCGCCCGCTTGAAAACAGAACATCCCGGAATTCCACAGAAAGTTACCGGAGCTGAAGTATTCCTTCGCCGTTTCCAGTCTGGGTTTTTCCACAAAACGAACGACCTCGTCACCTCTTGCCTCAATATACCCGTACCCGGTCTCCGGACATGTTGGCTGGATACCAAATGTGACCAGCTTACCCTGCTGTGCCAATGAGCAGGATCTGGCAACAGCCTCATTAAAGGCACCATGACAACTGATCAAATGATCCGCCGCCAACACCAACAGGACGGCATGTTCACCATGGGTTTCGAATACCTTCAGGCAGGCAGCGGCAATGGCTGGCGCCGTATTGCGGCAAAAAGGTTCAAGGATAAAGCTGGTGTTTATAGGCTGATCCGCTGAGTTTTTAATTTCACGGTATTCATCTTCAATGAGAAAAAACAGTTCACGGTTGGTCACTGTCAGGATATCAGTGACTCCGGGCAGAGCGGCCCCCCGCAAAAAAGCTTTTTGCAACAGGCTGTTGCCATCATCCAGGCGGATAAAGGGTTTGGGGTACTGAGCCCGGGAAACTGGCCAAAGGCGGGAACCGGCTCCGCCGCATAAAATGACTGGCACAAGGGTTGAACTAACATCTGCAGACCTCATAGAGCGCATCCTTTTCTTAACTCCGTTTACTCCTGTAAAGCAGCGACCTGGATATTCTTTCTGTCACAGGTCGCCACCCGATCATAGTATCGCTACCCGCCACCACCAGAGCCTCTCGCAGACCTACGATCCGGTCCTCCCACTGATCCTCTGCCTTGGTACATAAGGCATCAATTTGCCGTTCGATTACATAAGCTCTGACTTCAACTTCATTACGCTCATCGGCAGGTAACGAAGGCAAATAGGTCTCGCGAAAAAAGGTGCGTCTCAATGCACCCGAGAGCAGGTTTGTTTTGAACGCAGCATAGATATCCGACACATTGAACTCACTGAGGTTGACCTTGCCACCCCCCCCACGTTATAGGGGGCGATATCACTCAACCGCGGAGGCAAAACACCGGCTTTGGCTTCATATTCTGGGGGACTAAGAAAAGCAAACGCGGCAGCTGTTACTGTTGTTACTGAGACAAAGGCAATAATCAGCAATTTTTGCTGCCACAGACAGAGAAAGAACTCGACCAAGTCTATCTCATCGGAATCAACAGCGGGATTGCGCTGCCGATAAACCGCTGGTTTGTCCTCGTCCATGTGTTCTCTACTCCGTGGATTGGTCATCGGCCGGCATTGTAGCAAGCTTAGCCAAACCATTGGCAAAAAATGGGTCAATTTTTTAAGATGGTCTTGACAGATTGGGACCCTGGTCCCCTGACCACGACTTTCTCCCCCGACTTAACACCACGTTCTGGATGTGGAATACAGCGAGCTGGGGTTCGTAATAATGGTTGCGGAGGGGAAAGACACCGATGCGTTTAAGCCGCCCTGTGGTCTTTGATAATTTAGCAGCCACGAGCAGGTAGGCGACGGGAACAATCAAAACAGACAATACTGAATCAATTGGCCCGCTGAATTGTTTCGCAAGCGCTTTCAAAAAAATTTTCACTGTACGTCCAGAGGCTATATCACCAGTCATTCATATAGGCAAAGGCACCACCCGAGAAAACCAAACTCCGGATATGTCACGATGTCGTACCCCGGCTGAGCCAACGACTCAGCAGGGCATCGTATTCCCGCAATACTGCCGCCCAGGTAAAGCGCGTCCTGAAACACGCACTGCTGGATAATTTCATCGCCTCTACCTTGCTGTCGTCGCTGAGCAGATCATCCAGCAGATGAGTAAGATCCTGTTCACCTGTGAAATAGGCCGCTCCCTCTCCCGCAACCCACCGGTTGTAGGGATTATCCTGAGCAATCACTGCACAGCCCGCACCCAGGGCTTCGACCAATGAAGGGTTGGTGCCGCCAACACGGTGGCCATGCAGGTAAAATCGACTGAAATACCTCAAGGCTTGCACCACCGGGGCATCATAAATGGCCCCTGGAAACAGGACTTCAGCACTCGCGGCCTCCATGACCTGGCGGTGGTAGCGATTCTTCTCCGGATTAAAATTGCCGAGTACTACCAATCTGTGATGGCGGCGCTTGCAACTAAACGCCCGCACCATTTCCAGGAACGAGTTCTCCGGCTCCGGGCGGGCAATGATCACAGAGAACCCACCCGGCTCAAGGCCGTAAGGAACCAAGGCGGCCGCATCTGCTTCGAGCACTTCTTCGCCGCCGTAGGGAATCATTGTAATTTTATCGGCGCCAACACGGGTGGCGAGGTGTTGTTTGATTTTTGGATGATCGGCAATCAGATGATTGCCCACCCAACAGCCAATACGCTCATTCAACCAGAACCAGGTCCTGGCAAGCGGCCCCCACTTTTTTCGGCGCCACTCAATACCATCCATATTGATGATATTCACCTGCCCTTTCAGGCGTTGCAGGACATTAAATAACGCCGTGTTATAGCCAAGCGTAAGGAACAGACCATCCTGCCCCAGTGCATGCCAAACAGCTCTCAGATCAAACAGCACCGTGCTCAACGGCCCCTCCCAATTGATCGGAATATGAACCCGATTCACACCGTGCCAGACTGAACTGTAGACAGGTCCACAGCCCAACTCCTGGCAATACACCGTCACATGCCAACCTCTATTGACCAGATACAGGCACAGCCTCTCTGCAAAGGTTTCAAAACCACCGTGCCGGGCGGGGATTCCTCTGACACCCAGTATAAACAGGCGCTTACTCATAGCCCAACATACCCATGACGCGAATAAACTCAGCCTCTATCTCTTCAGGCAAAACAATTTCTGATTCCATCTTCACAGGTTTTTTTAAGACCTTTGAGCAGTATTCGTCATATCGTTTGTCCGGTGGCAAGTCACAGAAATCCAGCACTTCTTTGCGTGCATCCAGCGACTCGGTATAACTTTCGTAGCTAATCGAAAGAACTTTATCAGGGTATTCAGTCGCCAGACGCACCCCTTCTTTCATCGTCACAATCCATTCAACCGCTGCCCTGTGCTCATGGGCAGAAAAGAGCCTGATTTTATCGATATATGGCCCCAGAACCAGGTCAGTGGCTACGATCTGATCACAGAGAAATCTCCACTTCCTGTCATTAACGCCCCACCAATCATGACACGCCTCAACAGTTCTGACGCCCAGCCTGTGCGACCATTTTTTTATAGAAGAACAGGTATCTATGCCATTTCTGTGGAGGAACAAAAACTTCGCATCCGGAAAAATGGCACGAACAAAGTCGAACCGGAAGACGAGCTCCGGGTATTTATCGACAATGCGGTGACTGCGTGACAGGGTCAGGTAATTACCAAGGATTCGATGGGCCTTTCGAATCATTGCTGGATTTGCATCAGTTGCACTCAACCTGTAGCGAGCGTCATTCAAATTGTAGTTACCGACAATATCCTCATCCGAATAGAGGTAACTCCAGAAGGCCTTTGGCTCGTTGAGGAAACCAACCGCATCGTGCATAGCCAGAGTCACACCAAGTATCGTGGTACCACTTCGACCAATACCCAGTATAAAAATCGGCGCCTTTACTTGCCGGGCAAATGGCAAATACCGGTGCAACCTGTACAGAAAGAAGACCAGCGGATTTATCCACCGGCCTTTGGTCGTTAATGGCCGTCCCTCAAAAAAAAGATAGCTCAACAATCGGGCATAGGTTTTTTTCAAACTCAGCTTTATAAAATCAGCGTCAACCTGTGCGAACATAAAAACTACAACCCTGAATCTTGGGGATAATCTCCACGAACATAGCATCCATTTTTAATTATTGACACATCGCTGACGTATACCATCACCGAACCAGAACAGCTTCGTAAAGAGCCGCCGTTCTGCGGCCAATGGCATTCCAGTCATGATGAGTGACGATAAATGTATAGCCCTTGTCAGACACACGGAGAAGCCCTTCATTATCCATCAGAACACTGGACAGTTTCGCGGCCAGGCTGGCGCTATCATTTTTTTTGAACACAAAACCGGTTTCGCCGTCCTGCACAATATCCAGCATACCCGGCAAGTCCGATACCAGAACGGGCTTTCGATAACTCATCGCCATCAGCAGCACACCACTTTGATAAATACACCGGTAAGGCAATACCACGATATCTGCCACCGCGTAATAGGTTGCAACTTCCTCATCAGGTATAAAACGTATATGGGTAACACAGCTTGCTTCAATACCCAACCTGTCAATCTGCTCCTTGTAGCTTGAGAACTCACACTTCCAGGGTCGCCCCGCAACCAACAGTACAGCCTCTGGAACATTTGCAAGTACCGGTGGCATGGCTTCAAGTAACAGGTCCAGCCCTTTCACCTCTTTGATCTGACCAAAAAACAGGATTACCTTGGCCTTAGGTGGCAAATCCAGCGCTTTAAGGGCCAGAGATTTCTCAGGTAATGGTCTGATGGAATGCAAATAATGTCCATGGGGAATCACAGCAATCAGGTCGGGCTTTAAACCCGCGTACTGGATGAGCGCCTCTTTCGAATAACTGTTATGTACAATCAACCCATGTGCGCGGCGATAAACCCAGCGGCCAAGGTAAGCAGACCAGGGCTTCGTCACAAATGACTCCACATCGTGGACGGTAATAACGACCTTCCGACCGCTTAAACGCGCCAGCAGAACGTCCAATAATGGAAGAAACCCCACATGAAAAAAATGGAAATGACAAATCAAACGCCTATCGTGACAAGCCGACAATATCGCATTCACCGTACCCCTGAGATAACAGAAACCACGCTTCCAGGCAGGTGCCTTACCAAAAATATTCTTATAGTCGAAACGGCATGGAAACACGGTGTCCTGTGGGGAAACAGTCTCATCGCAGGTATGAAGCACGACATCAACACCTGCCTCAGACAGGCCCTGACATAGACCGAAATCATAATAATCCATACCACCGTGGCCACCGACAGGTTCCAGTTGAGCAACCTTCATCGGTCGAAGACCCAGGGGAACGATCTTTTATCTACATGCTCTGAGAGGTTAAAAATGGAAGCTTCGTAATACGCAGCCAACAACTTCCTGTCAGTTTCAGAAATATCAGGGTAACCGACTTTCTTCAGATTCAGTTTTTTATAGGCTGCTTTTAGTATCGATTTAATTTTGTCGTTTTTTCTAAGAAACACTTCATATTTTGAATTAATCGTATTGGCAAAATAATGAAGGTAACGGCTATGAAATGACATAGTTTCGTTAAATCTACGAAAATCGTAGTTTTTATAGAACGAGGCATCTAATCCGATCAACTGGCATATGTTTTCTATAAACAGAGGAGGACTTCTCAGGAGATCTTCATAGGATAGAATAAAGATATTTTCTTTTCCAAATGAGTCAATGTATCTAGAAAAGTAATTAGAATACTTACCCCGTGACATAACGGAGAGATCATGGACATGCGAATCATCGACAGGAATATATTTACTGTTTTCATAGTCAAGTGATGCAGAAATAAAATCATGGAAGTCAGCATACTTGAAGTCCCTTGAAATACTCTTTCTATACCAGAAATAGGAATAGAGCCTTTCAATTGGGTTTCTCAATATAAATATAATATTGACGTTATCGCCGAGAGTTTCCCTGATTTTCTCAGGGACATTTTTTGAAGATCCAAGGTAAGCTGTAGAAGCTTCAAGAAATATTTTATCTGAATCAGAAAAAGTAAACTGTTTTTTATAGCTTTCAACAGACAATGTATCATCGTCGCCCAAAAAGTATCCTGTCTCTTTAACCTTGGATGGATTTATATCGCAATGATCAGACAAATATTTAAAAACAGAAGATGTTCCTGTTTTCGGAGCACCACCTATAATCACAAATTTATCCATAAAAATATACCGACTTAATCTTTCACTTGAGAAAGTTCTGAATACTTACCAAGACCATGAATCACTGACACAAAAAATAGTGTAGTAGATACATCAAATAATAATTGAGACCTGATAAACGATTGAACAAAGAAAACGGTTAATACGCCATAACAGGTTATAGATAAAAGGTCATTTTGAATACACTGGAGATTCGGCCTGCCAAGGCACACGAAGATATATTGAAGGTATATCATCAGAGTAACAAAGAAGCCAAAGACAAACACAGATCCAAAAAAACCGATATCAGATGGGTAGAAATAACCCAGGGTTCCTCTATAGCCACCATTCCAGTAGTTGCTTAGGCCACCGTTACCTATCAGCCAGTTACTCTCCAGGAAGGGCCAGATCAGCTTGAGTTCTAAAATTCTGGCATTTGCAGATGAATCGTTAGTCGGGTCACCAGTCAGCACAACGGAAAAAGCATCGATGAACCTTGATATGTAATTTTCACTACCCTCAGGAAAGAGGGAAAATAGAGAAATTCCTATTACCGAAATAAATAATACTGATTTAGTGAAGATTTTAAAGAGGGATTTTCTGTCAAATATGAGACAGGATAAAAAAGAAACTGCAATCGCCAACGATAGAATTAAAGATCTTTTTTCAACGACAAGTATAATAAATAAAAGAAATGGTAAAGATAAAGCAATATAATATTTATTATCTTCTATATACCCCTTGAATAAATAGTAGATAAACCCGAATACAAATAATACTGAATCATACTTAATATAAAATCCTTTTTCATGTGATTCACTACCGCCAATAAAATAAGATTGGAGATGAGTCAGAGAATCAGGGTTTATAAATAGCTTCATAAAAAAACAAAGAGATATCCATAGCCAGGCCAGCTTAACCAAAATACTTTCAAGAAGATCAGCTTTAAAATAACCATGCTTTATACCAACAAAAATTATAAGCGCATAACCTGCTAGAAAAAAAGATCGCTGTGTTAGCAGGCCGTATATCAATGGTTGGCCGAATGTGTCGTATGCTCTCCAGGCTGTATAAAGTGGAATAAAAATAATGAGCAACAGTATATACAGCTCATATAAAGTTAATGTAAATTTACTATGCTTTAAAAGTGGCAAAGCAACATAGTTATAAACGATAAACAGGCATGAAATAAGCAAAATACCTACTTCTATATATGTTACATAAGGAATCGGCAGCTTAAGAACAAGCCGCATTGATGCAAAAAAAGAAAAGACTATTACAAAACAAAAAATATAGAATGATGATTTTTTAATCACACAAAACCCAAGAATATCTCTAGACATCATAAGCATCCAACCTGGATTCAATATATATTTTTCTCGATGTATTTTTGTATAGATTTTTCCTGTTTTTTATAACCACGCCACTCTTATTATTAATCTTCCAATATTCATCTCCTCGAACTATATTGGCAAATGACCGGTCCGCATGAATCATGTTTTCGTTATATCTTATATCAATTTCTTTACACAGATTTGATAATGAAGAAAAAGGGTTGGAAACTAAATTTTCATATTTAACAAGGATATTTCTAGGTTTTTCCAAGCATGACTTGGTGATACTGAAATCGTGATTCCATCTTTTTATGGCATCATCAACCGAAAATTTTCTATAAAACATTCGCCACCAACCGCCAAATCTCGCCCACTGCGCTGAATTTTCCTGCTTGGCCTTAACAAGTGATTCAACAACATCCAGACCATTTCTAACCACATGAATAATGTATGCATCAGGAATTCGACTTTGTATTTCTTCAATGCAATACAAGTGCATAGGTGTTTTTTCAATCCATGAGTTTTTTCTATTTTTAAGTGCGATAAAGTCCATAAAATCGACAAATGGTCGATAATAGTCTGATTGGAGAACCCCTACACCAAAGGATCCTGACAACGAGCTATCTAGCTCAAAAACCAGATTCTTGAAATGTCGCCTCACCTTTATAGCCGGCCACAGAAGAAATCTTTTAACCGGATTATTAGAAATCAATGCCCTAGAAAAAAAGAAGGTTTCCGGAATAGAATAAATATCAGGATGAGCAGCCAGCATACCTTGCAACAAGGTCGTACCAGACCTTGGACACCCAACAATAAAGATTCTTTTTTTTATCAAAGAATTATAAACCTGGAAAACACAGGATTTTATCGAGTCATCAAATTTTTTGATAACCGTATTCATGCATCACCCTATCATCTAATGATTGATTTATTCTATAGATCTGATCCAGATTCAGGGCATTCACCCATTTACAGTTGAGGTAATAATCTTTATAAAACTCCAGGCTTCGCCCCCCACCCTTGACATCATTATTTACATTTACCCAATCTGACGACTTCCTGCCTAGAAAAAACTTTTTTTCAATTAGCGTCAGCCAGTGTTTTGGGGCACTTAGAAATGATTCGTAGGGAACAATCAAGCCAAATCCATAATCACAGAGGTCTACATACGATTTATTTTTTTTATTCCACATGGTCATCGGGTCTTTAAAGGGTCCAGCATACCGCTCTCGAGAAACAGTTCTGCATTGGCTGCTTATAAATTGATCAAATGTTTGCTGTTTTGTATGCAAATGGTAAGGGCGACGAAACATCGACAGCAGCCAGGCATAGGGATTTTTTGCAATAGCAACAAACCCAACACTGTCTTTCATACCTACGCTTTCCAGGAAGTTCTTTGTGGGCGCCACAGCATGCTTCCAACCAAGATTTTTGTGTTGCGTTTTTTTAAAGTAGTAATCCCTGACAAATTCACAACCTAGTGTCTTATTGAGCAACCACGGCATTGAGCCCGGTAACAAATTAACATGGAAGTTATCATTGATAATTTTTTCAATGTAGTTGGTACCTGAATTTCTCTCGCCAATTATTTTTATATACTCAACAGGCATGCATCACCCTTTATTAGCTGGCACTATCTTCTGTAGCCTATGCTGTAATGTATTTTTCTAAGTATTTCAAGAACCCTGAATTTTAAAATTGACAGAGTTGGTACATTAAACCCGCCCCATGTATTCGGAATATCATATCCCCACTTCAACATGAAAGGACCAAATACATCCAATGCATGCTCGATCACTTCCTCGCTGTCATAGTAATCCAGGAACGATTCTTTTCCCTGTGTTTTATTAACTATGGGCAACGCCCTCTTCAGCTCAATACCAATATTTTTTTCGATAACATACGAGAAGTCTTCGGCTATCCGTTCAAAACGAATAATATAATTCATTTTATTGAAATACGCTGCGTTCATGTTATCAAAAGGCTTTTTATAGAACCTAATTAAATATTGACCAAAATCAGGATCATTTTCTTCTACATACTCTCGGATCTTCATCTTTTTATCTGCAATAAAACCGCCATTGACTCTCAACTTACCTGGATCTGTGTAATTTCCTTTATGATTATTTTTGATTTTTAGAAAAACACTTACAGCTTCATCCAATGGATTACGAACTCCAGAAAAAATATAATATTTTTTTTCGTCTTCACTCGCCTGACGCAAAAAATCATTATATTGAGAGTGTTTTTTAAGGATAGGATGCCCATGGTAATTCGCTATCAACTCCTCAGAAATTGACGTCGATCCGGTATGAGGAACCTCGACAAAGAGGTATTTGTATTTGTGGCTAATAATCATAAATTAAAAATTAGTCTCTATAGCGGTTCTTTTTTAGCTGAGGTACTGATTGCTCAGAGCAAATGCACTTTCCGGCAAAACAGCGATGACGAACGTCAGTTCAGCCAATGATACTGCTGAGGGCGGGTAGAGACGCCTTCTGCGCGATAGACTTGGGGAGCTAAAACGCGGAGGCCATTCCAAAGCGAGTCCGACAACGCGCAGAGCACGGTCGGAAGCCGTCGCTGCCAAATATCCGCACAGAGCTCAATCAAATCAACTTCATCAGGACCAACGTCGAGATTCCCCTGCTGACATGCCACCGGTTTGCCGGCTCTGCTTCCATCTGCCCGTCACCCCACAGACGGGCCATCAGTTGGCATTGTATCAAGCATACTCAATCCGTAGGCAGTCCATGCTTTTATATTCAGATAACCTGAGACACTGTTGACTCGTCATCCCCTGAACATTTCCTGCCACCAAACCCACTGTCCGACCCTGCCAGCCTGTCGACCCCGATATAAACACGCTGCAGGCTTGCTTTCCCACTCCGAGTTCACCATGATTTCCGGTTTTCTATCTGGATATCTGTTGAATGCAAAACATCTCGATCCGTGGCGCCCGCACCCACAATCTCAAGGCCGTTGATCTCGACCTACCCCGCGACAAGCTGATCGTGGTGACCGGCCTGTCCGGCTCCGGCAAATCCTCCCTGGCCTTTGACACTCTCTATGCGGAGGGCCAGCGTCGTTATGTGGAATCTCTGTCGGCGTATGCACGGCAGTTTCTCTCGATGATGGAAAAGCCGGACGTCGAGCACATTGAGGGGCTTTCTCCCGCCATCTCCATCGAACAGAAGTCCACTTCACACAATCCCCGCTCCACCGTGGGCACGATCACCGAAATCCACGATTACCTGCGCCTGCTCTTTGCACGGGTTGGAGAACCCCGCTGCCCCGAGCACGGCGAACCGCTGGCAGCGCAGACTATCAGCCAAATGGTGGATCAGGTGCTCGCCCTGCCCGACGAGAGCCGCCTGATGCTGTTGGCCCCGATTATTCGCGGTCGCAAGGGGGAGCACATTCATGTGTTTCAAACCCTCAGGGCCCAGGGGTTTATCCGGGTACGGGTGGACGGCCTGGTGGTGGATCTCGATGATGTGCCGGTTCTGGAAAAGAACAAGAAACACGATATCGAGGTGGTGGTTGACCGCTTCAAGGTCAAACCCGATCTGCAGCTGCGGCTGGCGGAATCATTTGAAACGGCACTGAATCTCTCGGAAGGCCTGGCCATCATCACCGGGATGGAGGGTGAGCAGCTCAAGGAGCAGGTATTTTCCTCCCGCTTTGCCTGCCCCGTCTGCAATTACAGCATCGACGAGCTGGAACCGCGGATGTTTTCCTTCAACAATCCAGCTGGGGCCTGCCCCGGTTGCGACGGCCTTGGCGTCAAGCAATTCTTCGATATCGACCGGGTGGTGCAACACCCGGAGGTGTCCATTGCCGAGGGCGCGATTCGCAGCTGGGACCGCAAGAACCTGTTTTATTTCAACATGCTGACCTCGCTGGCCGACCATTACGGTTTCGATATCAACACGCCCTTTGAGCAGCTCAGCCCACAACAGCAGCAAGTGGTGCTATTTGGCAGCGGAGAGGAGGTTGTCACATTCAACTACGTGAATGATAAAGGCACCGTCTTCAAGCGCGCCCATCATTTTGAGGGCATTGTCCCCAACATGGAGCGCCGCTACCGGGAAACCGAGTCGCAGATGGTGCGGGAAGACCTGGCAAAATACCTGAGCACTCAAGGCTGCCCCGAATGCAAGGGTGCCCGTTTGCGCAAGTCGGCAAGACATGTGTTTATCGACGAGAAGACCTTGCCGGAAGTGGGCAACATACCGGTGGGTGAACTGACGGACTACTACGAGCAGCTCAGCCTGTCCGGCAGCCGTGGTCAGATCGCCGAAAAAATTCTCAAGGAAATCCGTGACCGCCTGCGCTTTCTGGTGGATGTCGGCCTGAATTATCTGAATCTGAACCGCAGCGCCGAGACGCTATCCGGCGGGGAAGCACAACGGATTCGCCTGGCCAGCCAGATCGGTGCCGGTCTGGTGGGCGTCATGTACATTCTCGATGAACCGTCCATCGGTCTGCACCAGCGGGATAACGAGCGGCTGTTGGCCACACTTACCCGTCTGCGGGATCTGGGCAACACGGTGATCGTGGTCGAACACGACGAAGAGGCGATTCGGGCGGCCGACTATATTGTCGATATCGGTCCCGGCGCCGGGGTGCACGGCGGCGAGATTGTCGCCCGCGGCACCTACGAGGACATTATCAATGCACCGAACTCCCTGACCGGAGACTACCTGTCCGGGCGCAAGATGATTGCGGTTCCGGCCAACCGCACCAAAGCCGGCAGGCAGCAGCTGCGATTGCTGGGAGCGAGCGGTAACAACCTGCAACAGGTCGATCTGTCCCTGCCATTGGGCCTGTTTACCTGCATTACCGGGGTGTCTGGTTCTGGCAAATCAACACTGATCAACGGCACCCTCTACCCCCTCGCCGCCACGGTGCTCAATAAAGCCACCACACTCAAGGCCGCCGCCCATCGGGACGTGGAGGGACTGGACCTGCTGGACAAATGCGTGGATATCGACCAGAGCCCCATTGGCCGCACCCCTCGCTCCAATCCCGCCACCTACACCGGCATTTTCACCCCCATCCGGGAGCTGTTTGCCGGCACTCAGGAAGCCCGCTCACGGGGCTACAAACCGGGCCGTTTCAGTTTCAATGTCAAGGGCGGTCGTTGCGAGGCCTGCCAGGGCGATGGTGTCACCAAAGTGGAAATGCATTTCCTGCCAGATATCTATGTGCCCTGCGATGTCTGCAAAGGGCAGCGCTATAACCGGGAGACGCTGGAAATTCGCTACAAAGGCAAAAATATCCACGAAGTGCTGGACATGACCGTGGAGGATGCCTGGGATTTCTTCGAGGCACTGCCCGCGATTGCCCGCAAACTGCAAACCCTGATCGACGTGGGACTGTCCTACATCCGGCTGGGACAGGCAGCCACCACCCTGTCCGGCGGCGAAGCCCAGCGGGTGAAGTTATCGCGCGAGCTGTCCAAGCGGGACACCGGCAACACCCTCTATATTCTCGACGAGCCCACCACTGGGCTGCATTTTCACGATATTCAGCAATTGCTGGCCGTACTGCACCGGCTGCGGGACCACGGCAATACCGTGGTGGTGATCGAGCACAACCTCGATGTGATCAAAACCGCCGATTGGGTAGTAGACTTAGGGCCGGAAGGTGGCTCGGGAGGCGGCCAGATTATCGCCACCGGTACACCGGAACAGGTGGCCACTATCGATCGATCCCACACCGGGCAATTCCTGCGCAAACTGTTGGACAGTTAGGCTTTCTGTCATCGGGCAACCCCGTGCAGGCACCACTAGCAGTCATTTTTTTCTGTTGGGGTATTGTTATTTCAGCGAACATCGCTAAGATACTGTATAAATATACAGCCTGGAAGAATACCCATGTTTTCATCAAGACTTGTCTACCAATTCCGCTCACGGATTCGACTGGCAAAGTATGCCAGTCACTATCAAAAAAACCGCAAGCTGTTTGGCTGTGATGCCCATCCGGTCACCCTGGGGCCAGAGCAGCTGAGTCGCTTTTTTGCCTTTGTCGCCAACAATGAACGACAGCAGTGCCGCTAAGCGGATGACTCGCTGTCGCGCAGGTTAGTCGGCAGAGATTCCTCCTCAGTGTCAGGAACACTGGCCGCCAGCGGCACCGAGGAGGAACGCAGGTGCAAGTCCCGTTGCGGGAAGGGTATCTCGATGTGGTTGTCAACCAGCGCCCGGTGAATTGCCAGCAGGTATTCTGACCTGACAAACCCGGCCCGCTTGATCATCTCCCCTCTCACCCATACCGACAGAGAAAAATCCAGACTGCTGTCGCCAAAGCCCTTCATAATTACAAAAGTTTGACGATTATTACCTTCGTAAGTCAGTGGCACAGCCTTTGCGGCCGCCAGCACCACCGCCAGAACCTTGTCGGTATCTGAGCCGTAGGCCACACCAAAGGGAATACTAAAACGGCGCTCGTCGTCCTCCAGTGTCCAGTTATTCACCCGTCCATTAATAAACTCCGAGTTCGGCACCAGAATATCGGCATTGTCCAGAGTGCGGATCAGTGTGCTGCGGATATTGATCTGTCTGACTTCGCCGAAGAGGTCGGCTTCCAGTTCCACAAAGTCACCGACCCGCAGGGATTTTTCGAACAGAATGATGATCCCGGAAATAAAATTGTTGGCAATGTTCTGCAAGCCAAAACCAATCCCCACGCCCAGAGCACCAGCCACCAGCAACATCTTGTCAAGACTGAAACCGAGGCTGGACAGGCCCACCAGAAAACCTACCAGCAGGATGATGTAGCTGAGCAACTGGGTAAAGGTGTACAGCTGGCTGGGAGAAATGCGACTGCGGGCACCCACCAGACGGGTGAGAACACGGCTGATACGACGTGCCATCACCAGGGTCACGGTCATAATAAGGACAAACTGAACCACATCGGCCAGTGTGAGCACGTAGTCGCCGATTTCCAGCAGCCTGAATTGCAGCCATTCGTTTAATGCCTTCATCACAGCCCCTATAGCCAGTGTTTGCGTTTGAATACTACCAGCAGAACGATGGCGATCAGGGCCATTGCCCCGAGCAACACAAAATAACCATTTTCGGTGCCCAGCTCCGGCATGTTCTCAAAATTCATACCGTAAATACCTGCCAGGAAAGTCAACGGTACAAAAATCGCGGTGAGCACCGTGAGAATCTGTACTGTGCTGTTGAGATTGTGAGACGTCAGGGAAATGTAGCCATCCACCAGATCACTGGCCACCTCGTAATACATGGTGGACAGCGAGAACAAACGTTCGTATTTCTCGTAGACATCCAGCAACTGATGGCGGTACTCCCGGGACTCAGCGTCGAACAGTGGAGTATCCACCTCGCGCAACGCCTCAAAGACGCCCGCCAGATACCTGAACACCCGGCGCAGTTTGCGCAGCCGGGTGCGATGGGTGGTCAGCTCACGCATGGTCTGGTCGTCGGGATGCTCCTGCAGACCATCCTCGAGCTCCGACAGGGTCGGTTCAAACGCCAACAGCAGGTCGAGATAGCGCTGGGCCACGGTTTTGGAAACGGCCAGCGCCAGATGGATACCGCCAGCTGCCATGGTTCTGGACAACTGGTCTGCCCCCCACCAGTGATTGATACTGACCGACAGACCATCCCGCCGGGTCACCAGGAACCGCTCCCCGGCAAACATCGCTATCTGTATCCTGCCAAAATCTAGGGTCTGACTCTCCGCATCAAGCCCCTGCAAGATAATGAACAGGTGATCGTCAAACACCTCCAGCTTGGGCGGATGGCGTTGCCTTCTCGCGTCCGCAATCGCTAGGGGATGAATGCCAAACTGGCCAAACAGGGCTGCTTCTTCGCTCTCGGCTTCACCGTACAGGTCCAGCCATAAAAAACTTTTGTCGGACTGACGCCACTGATCAATCAGTTCGACACCACCCTGTTGCAGCTGGCCACTGTCATCCAGCAATGTGGTACGCAACATATCCCGCTCCCGCTTGGTTTCCCCGAGTATATGACAGCTTATTCTTTATTCTGTAAATTTTTAGCCAATGATACCTGCCCGGTGGCACGACTGTTAACATAGCCATTCACACTGGAAATCACCTATGGAAGTCTACCTGGTCGGCGGTGCCGTCCGCGACAAACTGCTCGGCTACCCGGTTCATGAAAGGGACTGGGTCGTGGTCGGTGGTACACCGGAAATACTGACGGCCCAGGGCTACCGCCCGGTGGGCAAGGATTTCCCGGTATTCCTGCACCCGCAGAGCAACGAGGAATACGCCCTCGCCCGCACCGAGCGAAAATCCGGCAGGGGCTATCAGGGATTTCAGTTCTGCACAGACCCCGATATTACTCTGGAAGAAGACCTCAGCCGCCGGGATCTCACCATCAATGCCATGGCGATGGATGGCAATGACAATCTGATTGACCCCTATGGCGGCCAGCGGGATTTGCAGCAACGGTTATTGCGGCATGTTTCACCAGCCTTTGCGGAAGATCCCCTGCGCGTCCTGCGGGTAGCGCGTTTTGCCGCACGGTACGCACACCTTGGTTTTACCGTTGCTCCGGAAACCCTCACCTTGATGACGAACATCACCCACAGCGGCGAATTGCAGTATCTCTCCGCCGAGCGGGTCTGGATGGAAACGGAGCGCGCACTGGCTGAGCGATCGTCGCGAACCTACATTGACGTGCTCCGTCAGTGCGGTGCGCTCAAGGCGCTGTTTCCTGAGGTTGACGCCCTGTTCGGTATACCACAGCGGGCGGATTACCACCCCGAAATTGATACAGGGCTGCATGTCCTGATGGCACTGGATCAGGCAGCCATATTGAGCAACGACCCGGTTGTCCACTTCGCCGTACTGGTACATGATCTCGGCAAAGCCATAACCCCGGCAGAGGTGCTGCCCCGCCATATTGGTCACGAAGCCAGCGGTGTCAAACTGGTCAATCAACTTTGCGATCGAATGCGGGTTCCCAACCGGTTCCGCGAGCTGGCAGTGGCCGTGACGCGGCATCACCTCAACTGCCACAAGGCACCTCACCTGAAAGCTGCCACCACCCTGCGACTACTGCAAGAAATTGGCGCTTTGCGCGATCCTGTCAAGCTGAGCTGCTTCGTTCAATGCTGTGAAGCCGACGCCAGGGGCCGCCTGGGATTTGAACAACAGCCCTACACACCCGGCGAGTGGTTGCGCCGTGCCTGCGATGCGGTTCGGGAGGTCAGTGCCGGTGAATTTCTGCAGCAGGGATTGAGCGGCAAACAGCTCGGTCAGGCTATTGAGAAGCGTAGACTGGCTATTCTCAACAACCTGCGGGAGCCCTGTCACAGATGAACCGGGTTATTCTGGTAACCGGCGCAGCACGGCGCATTGGTGCTGAAATCGCATGCACTTTTCACCGTGCAGGATTTGACGTGGCGCTTCACTGCCACCGCTCAACCGGGGAGGCCCAGACTCTGGCCGACAGATTAAACGCCCAGCGCAGGAATTCGGTCGCGGTTTTTTCGGCGGCCCTGGGTGACAGCAATGCCATTCACAAACTGGCAGCCGAGGTGATGGCCTGGCAGGATCGCGTCGATGTGCTGGTGAATAATGCCTCCGGGTTTTTTCCGACACCGTTTGAAGAGGCGTCGGAACAGCAGTGGCACCAGTTGATGGACAGCAACCTGAAGGGGGCTTTTTTCCTCTGCCAAAGCCTCGTCAAGTCACTTCGTAAACAGCGCGGCAGCATTATCAATATTGCCGATATTTATGCTCGCAGCCCGCTGGCGGGTTATAGCATCTACTGCATTGCCAAGGCCGGCAACGCCATGCTGACCAAGGCATTGGCCCGGGATTTGGCACCCCAGGTGCGCGTCAATGGTATTGCCCCCGGCGTCATTCTCTGGCCAAACCACGATGAACAGATGAGCGAAACAGTCAAACAGCAGGTCACCCAGAGTGTGCCTTTACAACGGATTGGCCACCCCCGTGATATTGCAGACATGGCCCTCTTTCTGGCCACTGGCGCCAGCTATATCACCGGACAGATCATTGCAGTAGACGGCGGTAGCCACCTCAACATCTAGCCCTTGATACAGATCAAACAAACATCAACCCATAGCCCTTTTACGTCTTGAAAACGCTGAATACAGATCCCAACTTGTCTAACAGATGCTTGAAAGCACAAATATGAACTATGCTTTCCGGGCGCTGTTCGAACCTTAAAAAACGCATCATTAATGGAGGTTTTATCATGTCACTAATACCAAGACCGAGAGGGAGTTTCTTCGACATGGATCGTTTTTTTGACGACTTCTGGGCACCAGCCCGCAGCAGTGAAGTGGATACCCCCGGCTCATTCTTTTCACCTCGGGTAGATATCCTGGACAAGAACGATCACTACGAAATCACGGCAGAAATGCCAGGTATCAAAAAAGAGGATATCAAGATCACCCTGGAAAACGGTGTGCTGCGTCTGGAGGCAGAAACCACTCAGGAACAGAAGGAAGAAAAAGAGGGCAAGGTCATTCGTCAGGAGCGCCGCTATGGCAGATATGTGCGAAGCTTTGATCTGGGCGGCGATGTCCATGAGGAAGATATCAAGGCTTCCTTCAAGGACGGGGTACTGAAACTGACTGCACCAAAAGTTGCCAAGGCAGAACCGGAGCAAAAGCGTATCAAGATCAAGTAGAACATACTGTCTTACTTTCAACCCGGTGGCCGAACCTTCTATTAATGAAAATCAAGGTTCGGTCACTTTTTATGACAAGGCCATCCATGACCCATGAACTTGAAGCCATCAAACAGCAACTACACACCCGTCAGACGGAGCTCGTAGACCGCTTATCCAACCTCAAAACCGATATTTCCCAGGCTCACTCCAGGGATTGGGAAGAACAGGCTCAGGAACGCGAGAACGACGAAGTGGTTGAAGCCCTCGGCAATGAAGCGCGGCGGGAACTTTCCCTGGTCAATCGGGCGCTTGAACGCATCGAATCCGGCAACTATAACCTTTGCAGCCAGTGCGGTGGGGAAATCTCCGTAGAACGACTCAGGGCAGTTCCCTACACCAACCTCTGCATCACTTGTGCGGCCTGAACCGGCAAATGGTCGGCGTTAATCAGGAGGCTCCGGCACCGCTGTTCATCAACCGCGACAGCTCACTACCCCGCCAGCAAAAGGATACCGGCCAGAGTGACTGGCCGCGCCGGTCATACCGGTCAGAATAGTTGCGCCAAAGTGTTTCATAACAGGTACCCAGCAACGGATGCCGCGCATCGGGGGCCAATTCTGCCAATGGCCAGAGGACAAAAGCGTTCTCCAGGATTTCACCGCGTGGCAGTGTGACCCCGCCCACCCTGCCGGTGAGGTCTGCATAGGTCAGGATATCGATATCCAGCGTTCGGCTGCTGAAACGCGCACAATCCGGTTGGCGCCCATGGCGATATTCCAGCGCCTTCAGATACCCGGACAGCTCACCGACAGACAGTTCCGTGCTGAGTCCCACCACCAGATTGAAAAAATTATCGCCGACAAAGCCCACGGACTCACTCTCGTAGACAGATGAGATCTTCAGCTCACCAAACTGCTCCGCCAGGGCATCCAGCGCAGCGCGAATGTAGTGATCCCGGTCGATGTTGCTGCCAAGACTGAGATAAACCTGTGCCAGCATCAGCGGCGTGCACCCCGCTCAATCAAAACGCCCACATCGTCTGCCTCGGCAATGGCGCCGGGTTTGCCGATACGCAAACGCAGCCAGGGCACCGAAAACTCCGTCAGCACGATCGTCGCCACCTGCTCCGCCATGGTTTCCAGCAGCAGAAATTCACTGCCGCCGACAAACGCGGTCAACCGGTCTGCCACAGCCTTGTAATCGAGGGTGTACTGAATATCGTCGGTGTCGGCCGCCCTGCTGATATCCGCGCCCATCTCCAGATCAAGACTGACAACCTGGCGTACCTGCCGCTCCCAGTCGTAAACGCCGATAATGGTGGCAATGCGCAGGTTCCGGATATAGACAATGTCCATCGATATCACTCCACAGCCAGTGCGGGCAGGGTATCCATTGGCCAGCGCGGCAGCGTGCGAATGACCAGGTCCTCCTGTTGCCCCGCCATCAGCCGGCAACACCCGGCGTAGGCAATCATGGCACCGTTATCGGTACAAAATTCGTGGCGGGCATAGAAAACCCGGCCATTGACCCTGGCAAGGCTGGCGCCCAGTTTTTCGCGCAAACGGCTATTGGCCGAGACACCCCCGGCAATCACCAATGTAGTCAAACCGGTCTGCTCCAACGCCCTGCGGCATTTGATCGCCAGTGTATCCACCACCGCTTCCTGAAAAGCACAGGCGATATCGGCCATGGTCTGCCGATCCGGCAGCACATCCTCACCTCTATGTTCGGCAATGGTGTTCAGGGTATAGGTTTTCAGTCCGGAGAAACTGAAATCCAGCCCGGGGCGATCCGTCATGGGGCGGGGAAAGCGAAACCGTGTCACATCACCCTGCAGGGCAAGCTTGGCGATTTCAGGCCCGCCCGGGTAATCCAGATCGAGCATCTTGGCCGCCTTGTCAAAGGCCTCGCCCGCCGCATCATCCACAGACTCGCCGAGAATCCGGTACTGACCAATAGCCTGCACCTCGATCAATTGAGTATGGCCACCGGACACCAACAATGCCACGAAAGGAAAATCAGGGGGGCTTTTTTCCAGCATCGGGGCCAGCAAATGGCCCTCCATGTGATGCACACCAATAGCTGGCACCTGCCAGGCATACGCCAGCGCACGACCCAGACTGGCGCCCACCATCAGGGCGCCTATCAGTCCGGGGCCAGCCGTGTAGGCTACGCCGTCGATGTCTTTGGCCGACAGGTCAACCTCGGCCATCACCTGCCGGATCAACGGCAACAGCTTTCGCACATGGTCGCGGGAGGCCAGTTCGGGAACGACACCGCCGTACTCTGCGTGAACGGCCACCTGACTGTACAGAACATGGGTCAGCAGGCCGCAATCACTGTCGTACACAGCTACGCCGGTCTCATCGCAGGATGTTTCTATTCCCAGTACTCGCACCGCCGCTTATCCCCTGTTCGGAAACGCGCAATCATACGCCAAAAAAGTCGCCAATTCATGCAGTTAGCCCAACCGACCAGCGGCCAGATAAAGTTTTGCAACCATTGCGGGAAGTGTATAGAATACGCGCCCTTGAACGTTGCACCTTTGATCGGGTACAACACGACCAATGAACAGAACAGGATAGAGGTTACATGCCCTTCGTTCGAATTAAAGAAAACGAACCCTTTGATGTGGCTCTGCGCCGCTTCAAACGCTCATGTGAAAAAGCCGGTGTGCTGGCAGAAGTGCGCCGCCGTGAATTTTTTGAAAAACCCACCTGGGAGCGCAAGCGCAAGGCGGCTGCCGCGGTAAAACGCCACGCCAAGAAGCAGTCTCGCGAAACGAAGAAATTCCAGCGTCTGTACTGATCTGATCCCGATCAGTCAGAACAGATAGCTATCCATCAAGCGCCGCAATGTCGGCGCTTTTTGCGTTTGAGGAACAGATCATGAGCCATACCCTGAAAAAGCAGATTAGCGAGGCAATGAAAGAGGCGATGCGCGCCAAGGCCAAGGAAAAGCTGGGCGCGATCCGATTGATTTTGTCGGAACTGAAACGCATTGAAGTGGACGAACGCATCGAGCTGGACGACGCCAGAGTCCTGGCGGTACTCGACAAAATGGTGAAACAGCGCCGCGATTCCATCGCCCAGTTTGAAAGCGCCGACCGCCCTGAACTGGCCGAAAAGGAACAGGCAGAAATTGAGGTCATTCAGGCGTTTCTTCCCACCCCGCTCAGCGACGCGGAGCTGGCCAGCATGGTCACTGCCGCAATTGCAGAAAGCGGTGCCGAGTCCATGCGCGATATGGGAAAAGTCATGGCAGTACTCAAACCCCAGATCCAGGGCAGAGCGGATGTCGGCGCTGTGAGCGGCCTGGTAAAGGCAAAATTAGGCTAGGGCCTGCTAACACTCATTGAATAGCCGCTGTTGTTTATCCAACAATGACCAATTCAGGCGCGGTGAGCGTGGTTTGGTGGCTCCAAATGAGCGAGGCGCAACGCCAAGTGGACATTGTTGGGTAACAACCCGTAGGGCTGGGGCCAATGTTGTCCTCATCTGCGTTATGCCCAAAGCACTCACTGCGTTCATGGGGCAGGCTCTCAGTCGCTCAAATTAGAACCACTATTCTCCCTCCCTCTGCCTTGTTGAGGACAAAACTGACCTCCAGCAGCAATTATTTAATTAGTGTTAACAGGCCCTAGATAGGGATCGATATTGCCGCTAAGCTGTATAGCTCATTCTGGTCAGCCAACTGATAAAAAAAGCATGCATTCCGGGCAGGCCAGTGTTTATTAACTGACCACTGATATTTTTCTATGGCCGGCAAGATTCCACAAACCTTTATCGACGACCTGCTGGATCGCGTCGATATTGTAGATGTCGTCGGCGGTCGGGTTGACCTGCGAAAATCCGGTAAAAACCACTCAGCCCGCTGCCCGTTTCACGACGAAAAAACCCCTTCTTTTACGGTAAGCCAGGATAAACAGTTCTATTACTGTTTTGGTTGCGGCGCCGGTGGCAATGCCATCGGCTTTGTCATGGATTTTGACAGAATTTCATTTCCGGAAGCCGTTGAAACCCTCGCCAAACAGGCTGGTCTGGACGTTCCCCGCGAAGCCGGACCCAGCGACGCGGCAACTGAACGACGCAAGGCGCTCTATCACACCCTTGAACAGGCTGATCGTTTTTTCCGCAGTTCCCTGCGGCATCATCACTTCGCTTTTGAAGCCGTTTATTACCTGAAGTCCCGCGGCGTTTCTGGAGAGACCGCCCGCAAGTTCGGCATCGGTTTTGCGCCGCCCGGCTGGGACAATATGCTCAACCGCATGGGTCACACTGATCACGATATCAAACTGCTCAAAGAGAGCGGCATGGTCATCGACCAGGTGGAGGAGCACAAGGTTTACGACCGCTTCCGCCACCGCATCATGTTTCCTATCCGGGATATTCGCGGTCGTACCATCGGCTTTGGCGGTCGCGTCCTGACAGAAGAAAAGCCCAAGTACCTGAACACACCCGAAACGCCCTTGTTTCACAAAGGCCGGGAGCTCTACGGCCTCTACGAGGCGAACAAGGAGCTGCGCGAAATCCCCTTCATGCTCGTGGTAGAAGGATATATGGACGTGGTCATGCTTTTTGAGCACGGCATCTTCAATGTGGTTGCCACACTCGGCACTTCTGCATCCACCGAGCACCTGGAAAAATTGTTCCGCTATACACCCGAAGTGGTGTTCTGCTTTGACGGCGACGCGGCTGGCAGCAATGCCGCCAGTCGGGCACTGGACACCTGCCTGCCGTTGATGATTGACGGGCGCTCGGCGCGATTTATGTTCCTGCAGAGCGGCGAAGATCCCGATTCCACGGTGCGACAGATCGGTCCGGAAAAATTCCTCGAAACGGTGCAGTCAGCCACCCCCATCTCCGAGTTCCTCATGGAGACCATGGCGCTCGGTCTCAATACCGATAGCCCCGACAATCGGGCGAGAATGTGGAAACAGGCCGCGCCGATGATCAAGCGCATGCCGCGCGGGGTCTTTCGCGAACTGATGCTGAGGGCAGTCGCCGACAAGATTGGTCTGGATATCGCCACACTGGGCGATTACATGGAGCCGGAGGAAACCCGGGGCCAACCAGTGTATCAGCCGCCACAACCGGATTGGGACTACCCCGTTTACCCCGAGGAAGAGCCTGTATCCGGGAGTGGCCGCGACCAGCCGGTTCAGGCCGGCCAGCAGAATCGGATCAAAATGCCGCCCGTGCACACGCTGATCGCCCTGCTGGCCAACCATCCAGAGTTGGCAAAATTGGTCACGGATCTGGACGCACTGCGCAAACTCGATATCGAGGGACTGGATATTTTAGTGCCACTGGTCGAGCTCATCCTTGAAAACCCGGGATACAGCCTCAATCATATACTGGGTTACTGGCGGGGAATGCATGACCCCGCGCAGGCGGATCGACTGGCCAAAATTGCCGCCACCGATCTGCTCAGGCCCGTGGCAAACAGCCTCAGGGACAATGAAAAAGAGTTTCAGGAGATTCAGGATCAGCTGCTTCGCCAGTCAATTCTGAAACTTGAACCACTGCAGGTGATTCAGTTCCTGGCGACCAGAGAAACCGTCGATGACCACGACCTCAAGCAGCTGAATAATGCCTGGTCGAAACTGCCATCGGAGCAACGGACAGACGAGGTAAAAGCGCTTTTTAATCAAGTCCTTGCAAAATCGAAGCCAAGATAACCAACAGCTGGCTAATTGCGGCCATACCGAAAATCAGGTAAGACAGCGCCGGATTATTACCGTATAATCCGGCGTCCTATTTTGCCCCAACGTGACAGCAGATCGTATATGAGTGGTAACGCACAACATCAATCCCGGATCAAGGAACTAATTGCCCGCGGACGCGAACAGGGTTATTTGACCTATGCCGAAGTCAATGACCATTTACCTGAGGATATTTCCGATCCCGATCAGGTAGAAGATATCATTCAGATGATCAACGACATGGGGATCAGCGTTTATGAAACCGCCCCCGATGCCGAACAGCTCCTGATCGCCTCCGGCGACTCCACCACCGATGAAATCGCCGCCGCCGAAGCCGCGGCAGCACTGGCGGCTGTCGAGACCGAACAACACCGCACCACCGACCCGGTTCGCATGTACATGCGTGAAATGGGTTCGGTAGAACTACTCACCCGCGAAGGCGAAATAGAAATCGCCAAGCGTATCGAGGAAGGCGTTCGGGAGCTCATGGCAGCCCTCGCCGAATGGCCTGCCGCCGTGGATCATCTCCTCGCTGAATACGACCTGATTGAAACCGAGGAACGTAAACTCAGCGATGTGTTAATCGGTTATCTGAACCCGATGGATCACGTTCCCTCCGCCCTCGCCCAGGCCGAAGCAGCCAAAAACAAGGAAGAGGAAGAGGACGACGAAGACGAGGCGGAAGATACCGGCCTCGACCCCATCGAAGCCAAGGAGCGTTTTGACACCCTGCGGCAGTTGAACAGTAAAGCCAAAAAAGCGATCAGTCGTTATGGTGTGGCCCATAAAAGCACCCAGCAACACCTGGCTGCACTGGGCGAACACTTTAAGTTCCTGAAACTGGCACCCCGTCAATTCGAACCTATGGCAGAGGCGGTTCGCGAAGCCCTGAGCCTTATCCGTGCGGAAGAGCGCACTGTTATGGCGCTCTGTATTCGCCAGGCAAAAATGCCGCGCACCGACTTTATCAGTCTGTTTCCCGGCCACGAAACCGATGAAAGCTGGGCCACCGGGCTGGCCAAAGGCAAGGAAACCTATGCCACTGCAATCGCCGCGGTAGAACCGGATATTCAGCGCTCCCAGCGCCGACTGATGCAACTGGAAGAAAAAACCGGCCTGACCATCAGCCAGATCAAGGACATCAACCGCCGTATGTCAATCGGCGAGGCCAAGGCCCGTCGCGCCAAAAAAGAAATGGTGGAAGCCAACCTGCGTCTGGTGATTTCAATTGCCAAGAAGTACACCAACCGCGGCCTGCAGTTCCTCGACCTGATCCAGGAGGGCAACATCGGCCTGATGAAAGCCGTGGATAAGTTTGAATACCGTCGCGGCTACAAATTCTCGACCTATGCCACCTGGTGGATTCGGCAGGCCATCACCCGCTCCATCGCCGACCAGGCGCGCACCATCCGTATTCCGGTGCACATGATTGAAACCATCAACAAACTCAATCGTATCTCCCGGCAGATGCTGCAGGAAATGGGCCGTGAACCCACGCCCGAGGAACTCGGCGAAAGAATGGAAATGCCCGAGGATAAAATCCGCAAGGTGCTGAAAATCGCCAAGGAACCGATCTCCATGGAGACCCCCATTGGCGACGACGAAGACTCCCATCTGGGCGACTTTATCGAGGACACCAACATCATGTCCCCGGTGGATTCCGCCACCACGGAAAGTCTCACCGAATCGACCCGCGACGTCCTCAACAACCTGACAGCCCGGGAAGCCAAAGTATTGCGGATGCGGTTTGGTATCGATATGAATACCGACCACACCCTCGAAGAAGTGGGCAAACAATTTGATGTAACCCGTGAGCGGATTCGCCAGATCGAAGCCAAAGCGCTGCGAAAACTGCGGCACCCCACTCGCTCCGATCATTTGCGCAGCTTCCTGGACGAATAACCTCTTGAAACAACCTGCCGGGGCAGCGAACCCCGCCCCGGCAACGCAAGATAACAAGACGAATACTATTACCCTGGACAGCAATGACACAGACACTGCTATCCTTGCCTCTCAAAGGGCCTTTAGCTCAGTTGGTTAGAGCAGTCGACTCATAATAGGGCGGGCTAGGTGCTAAGACAAAGAAAAACAGGTTAAAATACAGATAGTTACCGCATGGCAGAGCAGTAGTCCGAAAGGCTTGTAAGCCCCATGTAATTAAAATCCAAGTTTCAGGGCCTTTAGCTCAGTTGGTTAGAGCACGCGACTCATAATCGCTAGGTCCCCGGTTCGAGCCCGGGAAGGCCCACCAATTTCTACGGCGTATGCGCAGTATTTCCTTTATTTTCAGCACTAAAATGCCTATAGTTTTAGTGTGCGCAACGCCGATATCGAACCCCTGCGGTTCAGCGCTGTCTTAATAACTGACATTCCACATAGAGGTTCAAAGTAGGCCTAGTTATGGGCAACTTAGACATGAAAGACGCATACGCTAAAATTCTTGAGGCATTTGCCTACATAGCTGCGCGTGCGCCTAAAAGCAACGAATACAATGTGCTGAAAGTCTTTTATTTGGCAGACAAGGCGCACATGGAGCGCTATGGGCGTTTCATTTTTGAGGATCGTTATGCAGCTATGGCCAAAGGGCCTGTGCCTTCCGTTGCGTATGATTTAATTAAGGCAATTCGCACCAACGCCCAGCTGCCTTACTCATTGACGGCCCCTATTCAGATTCAAAGCCACCACGAAGTAACAGCCCTTCGCGACGCGGATGAAGATTTGTTTAGCAACTCCGATATAGAGTGTATTGACGAAATTCTAAAGCTGAGCGAGACAAAGGATCTCGGCGACTTGAGTCACGACGATGCTTGGAAGAAAACCGATCGAAACTCAATAATGCCCGTTGAGTGGATAATCGGCACACTCCAAAATAGCGATGCGCTTTTAGAGCTGTACAATAACAGACACCCTTAACCGTAATCAGGTGTTGGCAAGATTACGATAAGGGAGTGTCATGCCAGATAATTTAAATGCGTTTGCAGCCATACTTGCACGTAATCTCAGGGTAGGCGCAGTAATCCACAAACACTGCCCATTTACAAACCCACCGAAAGATAAGTTCCTTGTAGTCGCATCCATTCAGCCGCGATTACTGGTACTTCTGATCAACTCGCAGATTAACGACTTCTATGTTCGTAAAGGGTTAGATCAATTTCATGTGCCGGTTCCTGCTGCTGACCACACATTCTTAAATCATGACTCCTTCGCTGACTGCATAGACTCAAAGGCAGCCTTTGACTTCACCTCAATCCGAGATGAGGTTGTTCAGGACTATAACAACATCTTCAAAGGATGGCTTACCGATGCCTGTTTAGAGCAGGTGTATCACGCGGTGAAAAATAATAACGTGATCATTCGGGGTCATCAGAAAGAAATTATTGCCTCAATACAAGGCCAGTTGCCGCATTTACTTACTCCCTAATACCCTAATGGCGATGACCGCCGAAACCGGCCTGCGCCGCCCGTAGCGACCGCACAGCCCGACTCGCGTACAGGCGACAATCGGCCACTCACCTTCATACTGTTATTGAGTTCGATAATTCCGGCTTAAAGGCTCTGTGCGTCGGTGCTAGCATACTGTATATCAATACACGGTCATGAATTTTCATCTAACATCAATTAATCCATCAATTACTCTTGACGTCATCAATCGGGTTGCTTATGATTCAATCATGCCATAACTTGATGGGTTGACGCCATGACAGAAAAAAATTACTCACTCGAAGCTCTGGAGCAGTTTTTCGACTTCGCGATCAATAAGGGTCTCCTGAAAAAGAACACAGCGCAAAGCCGGAAGCTTGCCGCAAGCAAGGTCTTGTCTGTTCTGGATGAACAGGAGAAAGCCGATCTTCGCGAAGTTGATATTGATCATGCCTTTGAATTATTCCAGAACAAATTCAGAGCCGACTACACGCCGGACAGCCTTCAAGTTTACAAAAGCCGAGTGCGTTCAGCTCTCGGTGACTTTGTCCGTTATGTTGATAACCCATCTGGATTCCGCCCATCAACCTCGCAGAGAGCCAGCAGCGCCAAAACTAAGCGAGAGAATAATGGTAACGGCAAATCAAAAGAGACGAGAAATGACGATGGGCAGAAAACCGGCAAGACACATCATGAAGATCCACCGAGCTACGGAATTATTGTTCCGGTTCCATTGCGTGAAGGTCTTGTGGTGAAGATTAGCAACGTGCCATCTGATCTGACACCCGCTGAGGCTAACCGACTGGCGGCAATTATTAAGGCTTATGCAATGACAGAAGAGTAATGAAAAAGGGGCACACAGTGCCCCCTCTCAGTTTTTCCGTAAGAGAATGGGAAGTCCCACTCACCTACTAGCTCACACCTATTAGCGTAGTGGATTCTCCTTCATCAATCAAGAGGCGGGATATTGCTTCCCTATCCAGCCGAGGTTGATGCTATGTCTGCACGTAAAGCAGCACCGCCCGGATTTAGATGGGTGTATTGCCGCTATCGACGCGTCAGGAACAGCAACCGCGTTCTTGATGCCCATGATTATGGGTACGAAACGTGGAGCTTTCTGGTACGTTGCTAGTAGCTGGATGGGGGCTGAAATATGCCCCGTTTCTCTAATCACAAAAACGCCCAGCAGGAGCTAGGCGTTTAGGGTCAGGTCACAGCTGGGGATCTATATCAAATTCATCAGCCCTGATTGGTTTCCTTTTACCCGACGGTTTCCTTTTACCCGACGGTTTCCTTACGGGATCCTAGGCGGGTTATCGGCTCGATACCAGCTTGAGCTGAATTAAAGGGGTCGTAACGATTATTTTTTAACCAACCGTCCCATTGCCTGTTCTGACCTCTTAACCCAAAATTCCGGGCATGAATAATGAAGCTGGCAATACCGATTCTCGCCTTCCTGGTATTGCTGTTTACTCTGGACTGGCAACAACGCTGGCGGGCAGAAAATGTGATGAAAGAGCAAGGGCGTTTCTCTGATTGCAGGAAAGAATCCCCTGCGTCCTGTGTTCCGCAGAAGCCGATATCTGTAGTATTCTTTCGAACCCGCTCTTTTTTTGGCCGAACCGTTTATCCCGAGATAGGCTTTAAGGCTGGCAGACGATGTAAGCGAGGTGGACATTACGACCTTTACTACTGGATGCGAATAGAAGGAGCTGGTGACAACTGAGGATCACTCTCACTTGATTTCCACGGGGCGTGGCCAAACCTTCATTCGGGTGACTTTTTCAGATTGATGGAAACAACTCACGGTAAGCGTGATAATGACTTTCCTCTTCCAATCGTAAATCCTAGGAAAAGTAGCAAATTATGAGTAACAAAGTACCCAACGTGATATTTAAAACCCGTGTCCGTGGTGAAAGTATTAACGGAAGAAATCCATTTATCTGGAAGGATATTTCAACAGAAGACGTATTCGCGGGTAAAAATGTCGTTATATTTTCTCTGTCGGCTGTATTTACTGAGACGAGCTCTAGAACTCATCTGCCTGACTATGATGCCAAGTATGAGGAACTGAAATCACTGGGTGTTGATGAAGTGTACTGTTTGAGCGTTAGTGCGCCCTTTACCATGCTTCAGTGGGCGAAAAATTTAGGTCTTAAACATGTAAAAATGTTACCTGATGCACAAGGAAACTTTACTCGTTTGATGGGGATGCTGGTTAAAAAGAGCCCAGGTGAAGTGTCATGGCGTTATTCTGCCCACGTCATTGATGGGGAAATAAAGCAACTCTTTGCTGAAGCCGGGATGATGGATGATTGCCCGGAAGACCCATTCGAGTGCAGTGATGTTGACACAATGATTTCTTACCTAAAGAAATAGAGCATCACCTATAAAATGTTTACTGAAACAGCTTCCGGTGAATAGCCTGACAAGACATATTGTGTTTCCCCGCTACATGGGGCTGATTTGCAACGTTATGTTTATGGAGAATAACTGAACAATGAGGTTCTTATTTAGCCTGCTCGCTTTGTTAATAGCATTTCAGACTCATGGCAAGGAGTTACCCTCATGCATGGAAAACGCGCAAACGCAGTTAGAAATGAATCAGTGTGCAGGTATCAATTTGCTAACGGTGAGAAGCAAACTTGAGAACGTGCTTGAAAAAATCAAGCACGCTTACAAATCAGCAAGTCCTGATTTTTTGACAAAACTCGACGTTTCCCAAAAAGCATGGGAAAAGAGCCTGAAAGCAGATATCGAGATGAAATATCCGCTTGAGGATAAACGCCTACAATATGGCAGTGTTTACCCGATGTGTGCCAGCGGGTTTGAATCCAGGCTCGTACTGGCCCGCATTGAGTTTCTGAAAGAGTGGTTAAAAGGACATGAAGACGGTGACGTTTGTTCAGGCTCGATTATCCACAGTTACTCTATCCAAAGGGATTGCTCTAACATCGGAAAATAGCAGTTGATAAGCAACCATAACGCCCTTCACCATTGGCCCAGGGTATCAGTATCTGGCATACACACAGGGATTCATACTCTATTCTGGCTGAGATTGGACCGGTAATAGTTGGACGCAAAACCCCCGGCTATCGGCGACAAATCATCATCCATTTTTATTTTAATCAGCCCCTTTTTTGCAAGGAGGCCCGAACCCACTGGGCAAAAGTATGTTCGACCAGCTAACACTTCTAGCCGAAAATTTTACCCTTTCAGACTCGCTGACAGGGCTGCTGGTGAATACCGGTTTTTTGCTGGCGGTAATCATTATTCTCAGGACGCTCACCGCACGCTTTATTCGTCACAAAGTGAAGGCTCCGGAGTTGAAAGGTCGCCTGCTGGCCAATACGCGCAACGGTTTTCTGTTGTTGATACTGCTGGGTCTGGCGATTATCTGGGGGGACCAGCTGCGCACTCTGGCGTTATCGATTCTGGCCATTGCCGTGGCCTTTGTGGTGGCCACCAAGGAGCTGATCTCCTGTATCACCGGCTCCCTGCTGAAAGGAGGCTCGGGGTCCTTTAACATTGGCGACCGGATTCAGATCAAGGATTTTCGTGGAGATGTCATCGACCAGAGCCTGTTGACCACAACCATTCTTGAAGTGGGCCCCGGATCCGGCGTCCACCAACGCACCGGCCACGTGATCGTGATTCCCAACGCGGTATTTCTCTCTGAGCCGGTGGTCAACGAAACCTTTTCCGAGCGGTACGACTTCCATGTGTTCACCGTGCCCTTCATGCGCGAGGATAACTGGCGCGCTGCACAGGAGGCCTTTCTCGCAGCGGCCAACCGGCATTGCCAGCCCTACCTGGAGTCCGTGCGCCGCCACATGAACAAAATTGGTGAACGACGGGGACTGGAAATGCCGTCGGTGGATCCTCGGGTCACGATTCAGGTGCCGGCAGCCGAAGAGATTCATCTGGTGATCCGAATCCCAACGAAGGCCGGCCAACGAAGCTATCTTGAACAGCTCATTCTTTCGGAGGTGTTCACCAACAACGACTTTTCCAGCAAGTCCTCCGAGCAAAAAACTGTCCGCGAGAAATAAAAAAGGCCCGCCACTGACTGGCGGGCCTGACTCTAACTATTGTCATTACAGACAGGAGCCCCAATCCAGATCAGTCGTCACGACTAACTTTCACGGGCTCCTGGCTACCTCGTTCAAAATAGACCTCAAGATCGCGACCGCGCGCATCGTCACCTTCAACCTCAATCCTATCTCTTCGATTGATTTTAACTTCTTCAATGTCAACAATGCCTGCCTCAGCAGCCGCTTTTGTATACAGCAACACATCGGCAGCTGTCATACCCCAGGCACCGTTGAGACGTTTTTCTCGTTCCTCATGTACGACGTCTGGACTACCGGCACGGGTTTCAAGTTCCACATGCCAGTCCTGATCTATCCAGCCCTCAATTTCCATACTTTTGGACCCTTCAAACTCAATGCTGGTGAAATGTGTAATGCCATAATCTGAGCCGACTTTAATCGCCTGACTGATATTGCCCGCTGAATCAGCTGTATAGGCAAAAGGAGCCGCAGCCAGTGCCGCAATCGTCAGCGTTGTAAGTAACAGTTTCATGTAAATCTCCCGATTGATTGATCAAAACAGGGCCAGGTGAAGCACCGGGAAGAATCCCGAACACGACCTGCCCGCTTGATGGACAAAGTAACAAAACCAGCCTTGCATAACCCTGAGTAATATGTTCATAGTTCATTCATGTTCTCTTTGGCAGAATGTCCTTCATGAAACATCTTTTCAGCCAGTATTACCTGTCTTTCGCCCATCACCACCGGCGCCAGTCGCCGCGATGCAGGGGCCGCTATTTGCTGGCAGCCATTCTGACACTGGGCTTTATCGGCCCCGGCTGGAGTGACGATGATGATTGGCGACGGCTCCACGAAGATGTTCAAGCGGGCAAAATCAAGCCCCTCAATGAGATTCTGGCAGGCCTTAACACCCACTATGATGGCCAGGTCATCGATGTGGATCTGGAGGATGAGGACGGCGTGATAATCTACGAAATAGAACTGCTCGGACCACAGGGACAAGTGGTGGAATTTGAAGTGAATGCCGCCACGGGTGAACTGATTGGTATTGAAGGCACCAATATTCGCGGGATGACACGCCAGTGAAAGTCCTTTTGGTTGAAGATGACCAACCCCTTGCGGAGGCACTCGCCAAAGCTCTGCGGAATGTGGATGTGTTGGTCGAAATAGCACCCGACGGAAAAACCGCCGATTTTCTGGTGAGTGTCGAGCGCTACGATGCCATCATCCTCGATCTCGGCCTACCGGATGGCAACGGCGTGCAGTGGCTCTCGGGGTGGCGCACCCGCGGTATGGATCTGCCGGTCCTCATCCTCACGGCCAGAGAGCGCTGGTCAGACAAAGCCGCGGGGTTTTCGGCCGGTGCCGATGATTATGTGACCAAGCCATTTGAAACGGCCGAGGTATTATTCCGCCTGCGGGCCCTGGTTCGGCGCAGCCACGGGCATGCCCACCCGGTTATTACAGTGGGTGACCTGACACTGGATACCCACACGGGCCGATTCACCTATCTGGGTATGCCGGTATCGTTATCGGCACAGGAATTCCGCCTGCTCTCCTATCTGATGCACGCAGCGCCCCGGGTGGTGAGCCGAACCGAGCTTTCGGAACATGTTTATGACCAGGATCAGGAACCGGACTCAAACGTCATTGATGTACAGATAAGCCGGTTGCGGAAAAAACTGGACAGCGACTCAATCTGTACAGTGCGGGGACAGGGCTACTGTTTACCGGGCCATCCGACCGACCCATGAACCGACACTTCCTGCGCACACTGCCGATTGCTTCCCGCATGCTGGCCACCTCGCTGATTTTGGTGGTACTCGTTATCCCGGTTGCTGGTCTGCTGCTCTCCTACAATCTTCGCGAAGCCGTCAATACCGCATTCGATGAACGTCTGGAGTCCCTGCTGAACGTGGTTTTGGCCGGCATTGAATATGAACGGCAAACGGACACACTGGCCCTCAACCAGCGACTCGGCGATGCCCGCTTCGATCAGGTGTTCTCCGGCTGGTATTGGCAGATTTCCGACAACGCCTCCCGGGTTCTGACCTCCCGCTCCCTATGGGATCAGCGCTTGCCCCTGACAGCAAGCCCGCAGCTGCAATACAACACAATTTCCGGCCCAAACGGGGAGACCCTGCGCAAGCTGGAGCGGGATGTGCGACTGCCAAGGCTCCCGGTCACCCTGCACGTTGCCGTGGCCGCTGACCTCAGCGAAGTGGATGCCGCACTGGCCCGCTTTGAGCAACTGCTCTGGCTCTCGTTAGTGTCACTGGGAATCTTGCTGCTGCTGGGCATCTGGTGTCAGTTGCACTGGGGACTGGAACCGTTAAGACGCATCCGAAGCAATCTGCAGGCAGTGGAAAGAGGTGACTGTGAGCGGCTCGACACCGACCTCCCCGAAGAGTTGAACAATCTGGCAACTGCCATCAATACCGTACTGGAACGCGACCGGCAGTTGATGTCCCGCGCCCGCACCGCAGCGGGCAACCTGGCCCATGCCATCAAAACGCCTGTCAGTGTAATGATGACGACAACAGAGCAACTGCCTGCCGGTCAGCGCGAGATCATGGCATCCGAACTGAAACGACTGAACGAGGCTGTGCGACACCACCTGGCCCGGGCTTCCGCCGCTGGCCCAGTGGTGCTGCGACCGAGAGTGACACTATCGGTCGCACTTGAGCCTGTCTTCAACGGTATCTCACGATTGGCCGAACGAAAGAACATCGCCTTTCAAAAACCCGAAATACCACCGCTGCAATTGCAAATCGATGCCCAGGACCTACAGGAAATTGTCGGCAATCTACTGGAAAACGCATTGCGCTGGGCCAAATCGAAAGTGGTGATGGCAATGTACAGTGAGGCTGACAACCTGCACCTCAGCATTATGGACGACGGGCCGGGGATGCCCTCCCAGGATCGTGATGAAGCTTTGCAACGCGGCGGCCGACTGGATGAACAGCGCTCTGGCTCGGGCCTTGGGCTCGCCATTGTCAGTGAGTTGATCCAACTGTATGACGGGCAAATGCAATTAAAACCGTCACCCATGGGCGGCTTGCTGGTAACCGTATGCCTGCCCTGCCTGGCTGCTTGAAGTTGACGGACTGCCGAGAACCCCTGCCCCCCCTCACCAGGGAATCTCCCTGCCCTGCCAATCAAGATATAACGCATGGCCAACCGGTGTCATATTTTCAACAATGGACAGCAACTGTTCCGCCACAAAATCGGCAGAAAACAGTTTGCCTGCCGGCACATTGCCCTGGAACGGTCTGGACAGCGCTGTGTCAGTGGTGCCTGGGTGAAAGGCCACCAACTGCACATTTTTTGCCCGCCTGGCGTATTCGATTGAAGCGGTCTGAACCAGCATGTTCAGAGCCGCCTTGGAGGCACGATAGCTGTACCAGCCACCCAGCTTATTGTCACTGATACTGCCAACCCTGGCACTGAACAGTGCCAGGGTGCAGACCTGCTCACCGCGCAGCGGACCCACGAGATGCTTCAACCACAACAGGGGTATGAATGTATTGGTCCTGAACACTGCTTCAACACTGGACAAATCTATCTCTTCAAGCCGCTTTTCGGGACGAACCCGGTCACCCTCGTGGAGCATACCGTTACAGATGAACACCCGTGAAAACTCACCGGGTTCATCATTGAGCAGTGCAACAGTCTCGGCGATATCCGCCTCTGAATAGTCGCACGTCAGCCAGTTCACCCGCGCCGACAAACCAACCTCGGCGGGACTGCGGCTGACGGCATAAATCCTCGCAATACGCGGATCCCCGCTTAGTCGGCAAATCAAACGCTGGGCAATGCCACTGGAGGCACCGATCACCAGGGCTTTTGAACTCATTGCTGCGCCCCCCGTGACCAATATGACCGGTCATCAACTACCCGGCTGGACATCTTCCTCATCGCCTGCCTGAGCCCCCTGTCGATCAATCGGCATGCGCCAGAGCTTGCCATCGCAGACAGAGAAATACGGGCAATCCCGCACACAGCCCCGGCAGGGCAACCTTTCAATAATTTGTTCAGAAGGTGGGGGCATCGCATGATCCTCTTTTGATGGGGGAGTGTACGCTGATATGTCCCGATCAGTTCAGCCTGTCGCGACCAACCATCTTCTGGCGGAGTGCGAATACCGACATTCATCCTCATCAGACTGGCTGCGTACTTTTTATCGTAAACCAATAGTTTTTATCACCGCCTTTGGATTAGGCTTGGCAACAGTTAAACTCGGTCTGGTTATGTAGCACCAGACCGAAAAATCAATAAGGTACGTAAACGCGTGGAACTTGAGAAGCTGGCACAACTGAAATCCGGCGACCCGGTACTTTTTGCAGAGTTGGTTCGCGACCACCACCGCGCCCTCATAGCTCTCACCGTACCTATCGTCGGCATCAGCGAAGCCGAAGAAGTGGTACAAAATGCCTGGCTCAAGGCCTACCAGGCCATTAGCAGTTTTGCAGGCAAATCGGCAATCCGCACCTGGCTGGGCAGCATCGCCATCAATGAGGCAAAAATGCAGTTGCGTCAGAGGAAGCGGGAATCATTGTTCAGCGATCACGGCGACGAGAACCAGTATACGGAAGATAGCCTGGCACAAAGGTTTACCGAACGCGGTCACTGGCAGCACCCCCCGGCCCATTGGCACACGGATTCTCCCGAGAGCCTGCTGACCGGTGAGCAACTGGCCGAATGTCTGGAAAAACTGCTAACCGCCATGCCGGACAACCAACGTTGTATTCTCGAAATGCGGGATGCCAGTGGGCTGCCTTTTGATGAAATCTGTAGCGAGCTGACGGTTTCTTCAGCCAATGCGCGAGTGCTCCTGCACCGTGCGAGAACACAATTGTTCAAACTTGTAGACCATTATGAGGAGACTGGCGAGTGCTGAGCTGCCGCGACTTTGTGAATAATGCGGATCAATTACTGGATCGCGATTTGCGTGTTTCCACACGTATCGCCCTGCGCATTCACCTGCTGCTCTGTCGACACTGCCGCCGTTATGTCAAACAGCTGGCCCGGCTGATCAAAGCCATCCCCTTTATACACAACAAAGCCACGGAAGAGGAAGTGCGCAAAGTAATGGACTGTATTCATTCCCATGAAAACACCTGATAGCCGGATAAAAACACCCCGCCTCCGCCAACAGTATCTGTAACAAATCCCCCTCGACAGCATCTATTAAGCAGATTACCGAATACCTTTGTTCCGTATTCCCTTTCAATGGAAATACTGATTGAACAGATGTAGCTGGTAATCGTTCCCGTTATCGGTTGAAAAATAAGTCATCAAAACCTGTTATTGCATGTAACAAAAAATACCCGACTGCATCTCAATGCGGAGACATCCATAAACAAAGCAAGGAACTGACCATGAAAAAACCGACAAAAAATACGTTCAAATCGACTATTGGCATGGCTTTTATCTCCACCAGTCTGATCCTGCCTATGGCCAGCATGGCCGATAACCCCTTCGCTGCGACTGATCTCGGCAATGGCTACCAGCTTGCTGGCAAACATGCCGACGGTAAACCCGGGGAAGGTAAGTGTGGCGAAGGAAAATGTGGTGAGGGAAAAGCTGCCCCGAAGTCTGAAGAAGGCAAGTGCGGCGAAGGGAAATGCGGTGAAGGAAAAGCTGCGCCAAAGTCTGAGGAAGGCAAACGTGGTGAAGGAAAACCTAGTGAAGGAAAGTGCGGTGAAGGGAAATGTGGCGGCAAATAATTCGCCAGCTCCCTGCTAATTTCACATACCAGAAGGGCGGCCAAGCGGTCGCCCTTCATCCTTCCTGTTCCCGAATATTCAATTCTTTGGGTAAGACCTTATGAGCACAGCGCCATTTATTGACAGGGTTCGCAGAGGACTCGACGCAACCGGAAAAGCCGATTTTATTGCCCCACTGCTGTTGCGGTTTTTTCTGGCACCGATTTTCATCACGGCAGGCCTGACCAAACTGCTCGCCTTCGATAGCACAGTCAGCTGGATGGGCAACCCGGATTGGGGGCTGGGGCTGCCTCTCCCCTGGCTGATGGCAGTTCTGGCCACCGCCACAGAGCTGGTTGGCGGATTCCTGCTGTTGTTCGGGCTGGGGACACGGCTGATTGCTATCCCGCTGATGGCCACCATGTTGGTGGCCGCCTTTGCGGTTCACTGGCAAAACGGCTGGTTCGCGATTGCCCCCTCGGACCCGTCAACCAGCATGGCACTTCCCCTGGCCGCCATCGGTATACCGGCAGCGGAGCAGAGTCTCGAAAACAGCGAGGCAGTGGGTGAACGATTGTCAGCTGCCAGGCAACTTCTTAGGGAACACGGCAACTACTCCTGGCTTACCGGCAAGGGCAACATTGTCATTCTGAACAATGGCATCGAGTTTGCGGCCACCTACTTCATCATGCTGCTGTCACTGTTTTTTACGGGCGGCGGCCGCTTCTGCAGTGCAGACTACTGGATAGGTCGCCGATGGCTCAATAACAGGGACTGATGTCCGGCGTCTGCCGTTCATACTGTTCAAGGGGTAGCCAGCACAGACTACCTCGGCACTCCGAAACAGGAAAATATCCGCTCAGGGGTTAAATTACCCTAGAATAGCGCCGGTATCAGATGTTGATGATCGCTGTTCGGGAGGAGACGTGTATGGAGGTGGACCATGTTGTCAAAGTGGTCGATATGGGTATCGATACCCACCAGGAATCCGTGGTGTACATGCGCAAGGATTCACCGGTTTGCCTCTCAGAAGGGTTCTCCGCCAGCAGCCGTCTGACCCTGAAAAGCAATGGTCACTCGCTGATTGCCACCTTGAATGTGGTGGACAATCACATTCTGCCTGAGGGTTATGCCGGCCTGTCAAAGGTCGCCATGCATGACCTGCAGATCAAAAGTGGCGACAAGGTGAAAATTCATAACGCACCATTGCTGAACTCACTGAGCCTGGTCCGCAAGAAAATTTACGGCCACAAACTCAGCGAATCCGACATCAAAAGTATCATCACGGACATCAGCGGCCACCACTACACCGACGTTGCCATTGCCAGCTTTCTCAGTGCCTGTGCGGGCAACAGGCTGGATGTTGACGAGATTATCAGCCTCACCAAAGCGATGGTGGAATGCGGCAAACAGCTCGAGTGGCCGGGCCACCTTCGTATTTTCGACAAGCATTGCATCGGTGGATTGCCGGGCAATCGCACCACACCGATTCTGGTTTCCATCGTCAGTTCAGCCGGACTGATTATCCCGAAGACGTCCTCGCGGGCGATTACCTCGCCATCGGGTACCGCAGACACCATGGATACCCTGACCAATGTCAACCTCAAGCTGGAGGAAATCCGCCGTGTGGTCGGTGCCACCGATGCCTGTCTGGTGTGGGGCGGCGGGGTCAGCCTGAGTCCGGTTGATGATCTGATGATCCGGGTGGAGCGGGCACTGGACCTGGATGGCGAAGGCCAGATGATTGCGTCGGTGTTATCCAAAAAAATAGCGGCTGGCTCAACCCATGCGGTGATCGATATACCCGTTGGCGCAACCGCAAAAATAAGAACCCGGGAAGAAGCCAAAAGGCTGGCTTCCATGTTCACCCTGGTGGGCGCCGCCTGCGGCATTCAGCTGCGCTGCCTGATTACCGATGGCAGTGCACCAATCGGTTATGGCATCGGACCGGTTGAGGAGGCCCGGGATATTTTATCTGTACTGCAATGCCAGGCCGATGCACCTCAGGATTTGCGGCAACGTTCGCTGTTTCTCGCCGCCAACCTGCTGGATATGGCCCAGGCCAACGGTGTTGATGCTTGCATCGATCAGGCCAGGGAAATACTGGACAGCGGGCAGGCATGGCGACAGTTTCAACGTATCGCCAAGGCCCAGGGCGGCCTGAAAACCCTGCCCAAGGCCCGTTTCCAGCATATTGAGACGGCCGACCGGGACGGCGTAGTCACGGCAATCGACAATCGCAGACTTGCCAGAGTCGCAAAACTGGCCGGAGCACCGACCGATCCGGCAGCGGGGCTTCGTCTGGCGGCCTCACTGGGGGAGCCTGTCACAAAAGGACAGCCACTCTTTACCCTCTTTTCAGAGAGTCAGGGAGAACAGGATTATGCACTGGCTTTTTACCGGGATAATGGCCCTGTGTTTACGATTGGGGAGTCGTCATGAACCCTGCCGACCAGCATCCGCCCCTGTTGTTCTCCCTTGATGGCCACCCCCTGCTGGCACCCCTCTGCCATGAACTGGCAGGAAGCCGGGGAACACTCGAGACCCGCCTGTTTCCGGATGGGGAAACCTATCTCAAAGTTGCCACACCAGTGGCCGGTGGCCACTGCATTGTAGTGGCCAATCTGGCCAACCCGAATGCCAAGTTGCTTCCGCTGATATTTCTGCTGGAAACCCTGCGGGAATTGGGGGCAAGCTCGGTGGGACTGGTGGCCCCCTACCTGTGTTACATGCGTCAGGACTGCCGTTTTCATGAAGGCGAAGCGGTCACCTCGCGATTGTTTGCCCGCCTGCTGTCGACCCATATCGACTGGCTGGTGACAGTGGACCCACACCTTCATCGCTACCATTCGCTTGCCGATATCTACACCGTGCCCAGCGTCAGAGTTGAAGGTACAACGGCTCTCACTGACTGGCTGACCAATCAAGCTTCCCTGTTACTGATCGGGCCGGACAGCGAGAGCGAACAGTGGGTATCGCGGGTTGCCCTGGCCAGCGGTCATCCCTATGTGATTGGCGAAAAACAGCGGCACGGCGACCGCGATGTGGTGGTCACACTCCCCGACCTTTCAGGCTATCAGGATCGAACCGCGGTGATCATCGATGATGTCATCTCCAGCGGCCAAACCATCCTGAAGTGTCTTCAGGCGGCGCGGCAACAGGGTATCAGCCGGGTTAAATGCGCAGCGATCCACGGTATTTTTGCCGACAACGTCGATGAGCGGCTGATGCAGTCCGGACTGACGGAGCTGGCCACCTGCAACACCATCCCCCATGCCACCAACCGTATTGATGTGACACCCCTGCTGGTTCCCGCCATTCAGCAATGTTTGGGAATCGGGGGCAATCAGGGTTCTGGCAACAGATAAACGGGTCAGGCCACCCTGGCAACCACCGCAAACAACGGGTCGCCGGACGAGGGACTCCGATCCATCAGCTCAATCTGCCGGTAGCAACCGGCCTCCTCAAGAAAGGTCTTGATCAGATAGGCGCGCTGCTCATCATTCAGATACAACCAGGCAGCAGTCGCCTTCGATTCAAAGTAGCGATTTGAATAGGTGATAATCAACGGGGCACCGGGCTTGAGCACCCGACCCACATCCCGCAACACCGCGACGGGATCCGTCAGATAATCAATCGAGACACAGATCAATACGACGTCAAATTCCCCGTCGATAAACGGCAGTGAGGGGTCACGATTCAGATCGTGCACGACCCACTGGTCGAGCTGTGAATTCCGCGCCATCTCCCGGTCGTTCATGCCCAGACCGACCACGCGACTGAGCGCCAGTTCCTCGGGCAGATGGCTGAGCCAGCTGCTCATCAGATCCAGCACCGCCGTCCCGGCAGACAGGTATTCGCGGTACAGTTCAGTCACCCGATCAACCGCATCGGGATCAATATGGCTGACAAAGCGCGGAATCCGGTAGAACTGGTCATCCGGGGCCTCGTCCATGCGCCGGAAAGTGCTGTCGGTCAGCTGGATTTTATACTTCTTGTCGAAACGCATGAACAGCAGACTAAACCAGACCCGATCACCGGTAAACCCTTCGGTTCACGAGGTACTGGGCACTATTCTAAACCGCTGCAAAGTGCTACGTTTAATAGCCGAATAATAATTCACCGGGAACGCCCTCCGGTTTTGTCACTGTCGTGGTTAGAGCAGACCTTATGAAAATATCCACCACCCAACAGGGCAACCCTGCCAACCGAAAAATTGATCCACGTTTCGAGGCGGCCCTCGAGGCAATTGACCGGCAACACTTTATCAATTGCGAAAATGGATCGCTGGTGGCGGGGCAGAGCATTCCCACCACAGAAGTACTGAAACAGATCTTCAGTGTGCTGACTTTGCCGAACCATCCCAGGGTACTGCATGTGGGTGCAGGACTTGGTTATCCCTGTGCGGTGCTGGCCAAAATCGCCAGCAAAGTCGTCGGTATCGAAAAAGTCGCCTCCCTGGCCGATGCCGCAATGGACAAACTCAGCCAGCTGCAACTGAAAAATGTCATTGTGCTGCACGGCGAAGGCGAAGAGGGTTCGGCACAGTTTTCGCCCTTTGACATCATCATGGTCACCACGCCCGGCCTCAAGACGCTCTCGACCCTGCTCCACCAATTGGCCCCGGGCGGTCAGCTGGTGTGTGTTGAACGAACGGAATCGACACTGTTGAAACTGGTCAAGTACGTTCAGGACGAGCAGCAGAAAATCCATCGTATCGAACAGGGGCTGGTGAGCTTCGACAACAAAAGAGACCAGACCCTGATTGAACTCGGCATCGTCAACCGGGAAATTCTCAACGAGGCGAAAATCCGCGCAAAAGCCAACAACAGTCTGATTATCGACGAAGTCCGGCAACTGATTAATGTGGATGATCTGGCGTTATACCGCTCCCTGGCCAAACGCAATGACCTGGAGCTGGGCAACGTCGATATTTTGCTCAGACGACTGGACCCCGCCATCTTCAACCGGTTTTCCCAGGCCTTTCTCGATCATCACCGCCTGATACCCCTGTTTACCGATCACGATACCCTCCGGGTTGCCACCAGCGACCCGGATGCCTCGATGGATGAAATCCAGCAGGTTTTCCCTCGGCACAGGCTCGTAAAAATCCTGGTCACACCGACGGATTTCAGACGTCTCTGGTCCGCCACTGACCTCTCGGTTCAGGCTCACACCACCCCCCTGCCCGACTATGAGGAAAAGGTCCTTGCGGAGAAAGATCAGGATCTGCTGGGCAAGGCCAAGCCGGAAGTGGGCGCCCACCTGATCTCGCTGTTTGAAGCCATGTTGCTCGATGCCGTGGCCGAGCGCGCCAGCGACCTGCACATTGAGCAGTATCATCGCACCGTGAGAATCCGCCTGCGGGTGGATGGTGAACTGCGCGACCTGCCGCACTATGACATCAGTCCTGGCGAACTGCGCGGGCTGATCAATGTGATCAAGCTCCGTGCCGACCTGAATATCGCCGAACGCCGTTTGCCCCAGGGTGGCCGTTCACGGCTGCGGGTGGGGGACGCACTGTTCGATTTACGGATTCAGGTACAGCCCTCACTGCACGCCGAGCATGTGGTCATCCGCCTGTTGCCACAGAATTCCGAGCTGATCAGCATTGACAAGCTCGGGCTGTCCAGTGCCATTGCCGACAACTACCGGCGGCTACTGCGCAACCCCGCGGGTCTGGTGCTGGTGGTTGGCCCCACCGGATCGGGCAAAAGCACCACACTGTATGCCGGCCTGCAGTTACTGGCCGATGATGGCGCCCGAAAAGTGATTACCGTGGAAGACCCGATCGAATACTCCATTACCAATATCCAGCAAACCCGGGGCAGGCCGGAGATCGGCTTCAGCTTTGCCGATGCCATGCGCTCCTTCGTCCGCCAGGATCCGGATGTGATTCTGGTGGGTGAAATCCGTGACAACGAAACCGCTGTCGAAGCCATGCGGGCCTCTCAAACCGGCCATGTGGTGCTCTCTACCCTCCACTGCAACGATGCCGTCGACGCCATGCAACGGCTCTATGACCTGGGCGTTCACCCGAACTCACTGGCCAGTGAACTACTGGCGGTGATCGCCCAGCGGCTGGCAAAGCGTATTTGCCTCAACTGCCGGGTTCCGGCCGAGCCTGATGAGGCCATTCTTCAGGAGGTGTTTCCCGATGGCACCCCCCACAGTTTCCGCTCCTTTATCGGCAAGGGTTGTGAGCAGTGCAATGACAGCGGCACCCACGGCCGCATGGGGGTTGTGGAATACCTGCACGTCGACCCCGAGCTGCGCAATGCCATCGCCCGCCAGATCCCGGTGGGAGAGCTGCGCAAACTGGCACTGGACTGCGGACTGGTAACCATGCGCGACAGTGCCCTGGACCACGTTATTCAGGGCAACATTCCTCTCTCCGAATTACCCCGTATCCTCCCGGCCGAGCGGATGGCACCCGAAGCTCGCTGGCAGTGGGAAAAACCCTCCTGAGACATTGATCATGAATGACAAAGCCATACAGAGGCCCAGCGCCGAGAACCTCTACCGGGACGAGCTGGAACGACTGATTGACTGGGATCCGGGCCCGGCACCACCGGGCTGGAAAATGTCTCCATTCGCTGTGGAAAAATTTATCCTCGGCGATGACAAACTGGGGATTCAGCGAAAATTTGTCGCCCAACGAGAACTGGTGACACGGATTATTATCAGTCTCGCCACCAACCGGGGAGCCATGCTGATCGGCGAGCCGGGCACGGCCAAATCCTGGCTGTCGGAATTATTGGCCAGCGCCATCTCCGGCCAATCCACCCTCACCATTCAGGGCGGGGCCATTACCAATGTCAGCCAACTGCTCTACAGCTGGAATGAAGCCCTATTGAAGAGCGCCGGGCCCACACCCGATGCGCTGATTCCAAGCCCGGTTTATCAGGGCATGATGGAGGGCCAGCTGGTGCGTTTCGAGGAAATTGCCCGCTGCCCGCAACACATCCAGGATGCCATGCTGTCGATCATGTCAGAGAGGCAGATCCTGGTGCCTGAACTCGGCCGCGAAAACGGCGTCCTCTTCGCCCGCGAGGGCTTCAATATCATTGCCACCTCCAACTCCCTGGATCAGGGCGTCAATGCCATGAGTGCCGCCCTCAAACGTCGTATGAACTTCGAGACCATACCGCCGATTCGTGAGCTGCAGGATGAAATCGAGGTGGTCGCCAGTGAGTCGGAAAAACTGATTCGCCTGTCCGGTGTCGATGTGAAGCCCGATGCCCAGATCATCGACGTACTGACGACGATTTTTCACGAACTGCGCAACGGACAGACACTGGATGGACGCAGCACCGACCGGCTGGCTGCCACCGTGATGTCCACCGCTGAGGCCGTGTCTGTGGCCCACGCCATGGGGGTCCACGCTTACTACTACCGCAATGGCAAGATGGAGATGGGCGACCTGGTGCACTTCCTGATCGGGGCGGCCCTGAAAGACAACAAAGACGACCGGCGGCGCATGAAACACTATTTTGAAACCGAAGTGGCCGTCAAGGAAGGCGCGCACTGGCAAGCGGTATTTGAACAGCGGCGGTTACTGTAAATCCTGTGCAAATGAGGCAGGGGCTAAAACTGCTCTCAAAGATCCAGGTATCTGAAGCCACTGTCAGCGGTGCCCGAAAGAAGCAGTATCAGAATAATCAGCGAGGCATAAAAAACCCGGTCAGTGCATCGAGAAACCACCCCGGCAGCCGATATATCACAGGTTTTTGAGCCAACCTGCCATTACCTTTTACCCATTCGGCTATTTACAAACCACCCTTCTCTCGCGGATCGCATCGCCAAAGGCCCTGAATAGCGCAGTATAAAAAACGTCCTCCGGGTATTGCCACTCGGGGTGAAATTGCACACCAACGCCGAAGCGGCTGTAATCGGCCAGTCGCACGGCTTCCACCAGTCCATCGGGAGCGACAGCTTCCACTTCCAGGCCTTCCGCCAGCCGGTGAACGCCCTGGCTGTGAACCGAGTTGACCCGCACTTCCATGGAATCGGCGAGGGTGGCCAGCAGCCCGCCGGGCGTCAGGGCAATACTGTGGGCGTAATCGTACTGGCCCTCTCTGGGAAGACTCCGGTCTTCCCGGTGATCGAGCATCCCCGGCACTTCATGCACATACTGATAGAGTGAACCACCAAGAGCCACATTCAGTTCCTGCATGCCGCGACAAACCGCAAAGAGCGGAATGTTTCGTTCGATGGCGCGGCGAATCAACGGCAGGACGGTGGTGTCGCGCTGGGGGTCCAGCAGGTTACCGGAACGACTTGGCTGGCCATAGTACTGCGGGTTCACGTTGGAAATATTGCCCGTTAGAAACAGCCCATCCAGCGAATCCAGCACCTCATCCGGGGCACAGATGTCCGCGAGGGAATGCAGATCCCGGCCGGCACCCACCGCAGGCAGCAGAACCGGTCTGACGCCGGCACCATGGGCCAGAGCGTTGATATATTTTTCGCCGCTGCCATGAAAGGGATGCAGCCCCTGCACCACCACATCACAGGGAATACCCACCACTGGCCAGTGTCCAGCCATGCTCACCTACTCCTGAATTGCGTGTGGACAATCCACCACATCTGATTTGCATTCCCTGTTTGCACTGTCAAATAACACCCTCTGCCTTTAACTGCTGCAGGGCAGCTTCATCCAGTCCCAACAACTCGCCCAACACCTCGGCATTGTGGCTGCCCACCTCGGAACCGGGCCAATTGGTGTTGCCGGGGGTCTCGCTGAGGCGGGGGATCATCGCCGGAATTTTCAGCGGCTCACCATTGATTTCTACCTGCTCGAACAGGCCCCGCGCATTGAAGTGGGGATCCGCCAGCATATCGCCGGCGTGATAAATCGGCCCTGCAGGCACCCGCTGCTCCGCCAACAACGCCAGCAGTTCTGCACTGGGAAGTTCGCGGCACCAGGCCGACAAGGCGCTGTCGATCTCCTGCTCGCACTGCACCCTGCCGGCATTATCGGCGCAGCGGGGATCCTCTGCCAGATCCGGTCTGCCCGCCGCCAGCATCAAGCGTTTGAAGATGGAGTCGCCATTGCCGCCGATCACCACGTACTTGTCATCGGCGCAGCGGTAGGTGTTGGTCGGTACGATGCCGGTCACTGTGGTACCGGAGGGTTCACGGACAATACCGGCGCCATCGTATTCCGGCACCACGGCCTCCAGCAGATTGAACATCGCCTCGTAGAGCGCCACATCCACCACCTGCCCCACCCCGCTGGACTGTCTGGACAGCAGCGCCAGCGCCACACCGAATGCCGCATGCAGCCCGGCAATACTGTCGCCAATGCTGAGATTGGGCCGCACCGGGGCCTCGCCGGGAAAACCGTTCAGATAACGAAAGCCACTGATCCCTTCACACACCGAGGCAAAACCGGGTCTGTTTGCATAGGGGCCGGTCTGCCCATAGCCGGAAATACGGGTGTAGACCAAACCGGGATTGGACTGTTTGAATTGCTCCGGCCCCAGCTCCCAGGCTTCCATGACCCCCGGCCGGAAATTCTCGATCACCACATCGGCCCCGTCGATCAGCTGCTTTGCCAACTGCCGCCCCCGCGCCGTCTTCAAATCCAGGGTAATACATTTCTTGTTGCGTCCGAGACTTCGCCACCACAGGGATGTACCGTCCCTGACCACCCGCCAGTTGCGCAGCGGATCGCCTTTCCCCGGCGGTTCAATCTTGATCACTTCAGCCCCGAAATAGGCCAGCAGTGCCCCGGCAAAGGGGCCGGCCAATAATTGGCCGAGTTCGATCACCCGGTATCCCGACAACGGCTTCATCTCAGTCACAGCTTTCTCCCGGTTATAACAACACGGCCAACAGCACGGGTACAGCAACCAGCGCCATGACCGTGGAGGCCACGACAATACCCGCCACTGCAGTCGGCTCCTGGTCATACTTCAGGGCCAGCAGATAATTGAATACCGCCGCCGGCATAATGGCCTGCAGCAGCACCACACCCCGGGCAGTGCCGGTGATATCCAGCCACTCGACCACCAACCAGGCCATCACCAGACCACCGCCAATTCGCAGCGTCGAGTAACCCAGACTCCGCCACCATCCCGACGTGCTCAGCGTAGAGAGGGAAACACCCAGCGTGATCAGCATCAGTGGAATGGTGAACCCGGCCAGCAGTTCGACAGACCGGTCAAGCCATTCCGGCAAGGCGATATTACCCACCAGAAGAACGAGTCCAATAATGACCGACAATATCAACGGCTGAAAGGCAAAGCCTTTCAATATTGACCAGATATTGCCGGATTGCCTGTCGAGCAGCGGGATACCAAATACCATCATGGCAGTCATCTGTACGATGAAAAAGCCCACCGCCAGCGCCAGCCCTTCCTGGCCAAAGGCAAACAGGCAAAGCGGCAACCCCATATTGCCATTGTTGGGAAACGTCACCGATGGCAGCAGCGCCCGGATATCGCCACCAGTGGCACGAATGGCCCCCCAACCCAGCAGCGCTGTACCTGCCAGCACAAGTGCCGCGGCACCGGCAACCTCGGCAAATTCCGACCCTGAAATCTGCGACTGGCTGATCGCGGAGACCACCAGACAGGGCGCACCGATATTCATCACGGCACGGGTGACAAACTCTGCCGCGTAAGGCACCCGGGAGCGGCCCCAGCAATAACCAATGGTGATGGCGATCAATACTGGCGCCATCACATTCCAGAGAGCCAGAAACATTATTTGTTGATCCCCGATGATTCATCTGTCCGCGGCGTTATACTGCACCTGTGCAGCACGTGAAAGTGCAACATACCGCAAGGAACTTTCACCTGCCAGCCATCTCTAAGACCGCTAGCATTACTGGGCTTTTCACTATGGGGTATCCACTAAAATTTACTGTCGGCGCGTTGATGCTACTGCTTACCTTTGGCAATCTGCTCATTGCTCAGGCTGATACCCCGGCTGACCCACCGGAAACGGGCACTGTTGAACAGGGCACTGAACAACACAAACCCGCCCGCCAGACTATCGAGGGCGCCCCGACTCAGGACGAAACCGTCGCCCTGGCAGAAAAGCCCGACCTCCAACCAACCGAAGCCGCCGAAGCCGCCGAAGCCGCCGAAGCCGCCGAAGCCGCCGAAGCCGCCGAAGCCGCCGAAGCCGCGCAGATTATTGCCGATTACCAGTCGGCGATTGACCGGCGCGAAGCACTGGCCGGCCCTTTTGATCCGGAATTATCCGAGTTGACCTTTGCTCTGGGCAATACCCTGCAGCGCCAGAATCGTCTGGAGGAGGCTATTCAGGCCTTCCGTCATGCCATGTACGTGAATCGCGTTAACAACGGCGTTTACAGCCTCTCCCAGGAACCGATGTTGCGCGGCATTATCAATACCCACATCCAACTCGGGTTCATCACTGAAGCCGCCGAAGCCTACCAGAAACTACTCTGGCTGCACCGCAAAACCTATGGTGCCGATGATCCCCGCACACTTCCGCTGCTGGACGAAATCGGCCAATGGCACTTGCGGGCCTACAATGCCCGGGGGCGCAGAGACGATATCTACCATCTGAATATTGCCCATGGCGTCTACAATCAGGCGCTGGCCATCACTGCACAGCAACACGGAGAGGATCATCTCAGCATGACCGGGCTACTGTACAACTCGGCAATGACGGACTACTACCTCGACAGGCATCAGAAAAAGTACGCCAACAGTTGGGAGAACACGGACCTCCTGTCTGAGCGGTTTCAGCAGGCGCGCTGGGTGGCCGACGACCCCTTCCTCAGCAAAAACTATTTTCAGAACGGTCGCCGGGCGAATGCCAGAATGATCGATATTCTGGAACAGGATCCCACGGCATCAGCAGCCGCTAAAGCCAACGGTTATATCAAAACCGGTGATTGGCTGATGCTATTCAATCTGACCGGTCCGGCCATTGACGCCTACCAACAAGCCTACCGCGTCTTGCAGCAGACGAATGACACGGCACTGATTACCGACTTGCTGGGTGAGCCGAAAATGCTGCCCAGACCGATCGGTTCGGGCATCATGGCGATTGAACCCGTGGTCACTGACCAAACCACCCCTGCCGAACTCTCACCAGAACAACCGGAAACCCCAATGCCTGACATCACGGAAGCTGTGACCAACCCGTCAACACCTGAAGCCTATGTGATGCTTGCCGTTGATATCTCCAAAAAAGGCCAACCCCGCAAAATCACGACATTGAGTGTTTACCCGGAAGGTGGCGATGGGCTGGAAAGTCGGGCAAGGAAAACCATTATTGATACCAAATTCAGACCGCGCTTCGACAATGGCCAGCCCGTGCCAACCGAAGCATTGCCGGTCAAGGTCCTGATACAGTAGTCTGCCACTGATGAATCGATCATTTCTCATAATTCTACTCAGCGTTGGCCTGCTCGGTGCGACGGGGTGTCAGAGTCCGACCCAGTCCCCCTCTGCGCAGTCACAGCAGCCACCACAACCGCAAGCCCAGTCCCCGGCGACAGAGGAGACCAGCGAGCAGGACAGTCCTCCGGAAACCGCTTCGACAACAGGCGCGAGCCAGTCCAGTGACACCAGCGAGCCCAGCGAAACGAGTGAAGCCAACCCCGATCAGGGTAGTCCCGCAAGCCAGGCACCGCCTCCCCCAAGTGGCGCCCTCAGCACAGATGAAGAAATTGCGGTTCTCGATCAACAGCTGGATGCCTCCATGGCTGAATTTGACGGTATGATCATGGATGCACGGGCCGCCGCTGCCGAGCGGGAACAGGACAGCGACAGTGAAGGCGCACCTGCCGGCGCGGGAGGCCCGCTATTTGAAGAGGCCGATATCACCGAGGAGCTCGGGGGCGGCCCATTGGGAAAATCAGGGAATGAGGAAGCCAGTGGCCCGGACGGCGCCAGCGAACCGCCATCGGGACAAGCCACCACCTATGGTGGAGACGGTGCAATCATCGGTCGCAGCGGAGGCAGTACGGTTCCTGAAAATATTCCCGATGGTCGCGACGACGACATTGTGGCCCGCCAGATCCGCGAGGCAGCCATGAAAGAACAGGACCCGGTGTTGAGAGAAAAGCTCTGGGATGAATACCGCAAATATAAAGAGGGGCGATAACAGGTTGGCCAGCTGGAAGTGTCTATTACAACGGGTCTTCGTTCTGTCTGCGCTGCTGTTATTGGCGGCCTGCAGCACCAATCGCGTCACCAGTACAGTCGTGACCCCGCTGGAGCAGCAGACTGCGCCAGTGGTTGAATCACAGTTACTCGACCTGGCGGTGCTGCCTTTCGACCCCGGACTGGAAAATATCGAATCGGACGATACCAGCGTCTCGCCAACCGTACGCACAGCCGAAGCACAGTACCTGCCAAACCAGCTGGCTGCGACCATTCAGAAAACCGGCGCCTGGGGCGCAGTGCGATTGGTACCCGGCAGGGAGACGGTCACAGAGGTCTATGTGGCCGGGAAAATTGTCGACTCCAACGGCGAAACACTGGCACTGGATATCACCGTCACCGATTCCAGCAACCGCCACTGGTATACCAAGTCCTACACCGAAACGGTGGGCAACTATGCCTACAACCGGCAAAACCAGTTACAGCGAGACCCGTTTCAGGGCCTCTATAACCGGATTGCCAACGACCTGCTGGAATACCGTCAGCAGATGAGTTCGGCTAATGTCAAAAAGCTGCGCACCATAGCGGAACTGCGTTTTGCGCGGGACTTTTCCCCGGAGGCATTCAGCGACCATATCAGGGAGACACCGGGTGGCCAACTGGAAATCAGCCGCCTGCCGGCAGAGAATGACCCTATCCTGCAACGCATCCGGCAGATTCGCCAGCGCGACTACCTTTTCATCGATACCATGCAGGAACATTACGACGCCTTTACCCGCCGTATGGACAGTCCCTATCAGGAATGGCGAGCCGCCAGTTATGGTGAGCTCGTGGCGCTCAGAGAACTGAAACGCCAATCCCGCAATCGCACTATCGGTGGGGTAGCCGCGATTATCGGTGGTATTCTGGCCTCCGGCAGCAACAGCGGTTCCGGACGCGCTGCCGGGGCAGTGGCTATCGGGAGTGGAGCCCTGCTGGTAAAAAGCGGCCTGTCAAAAAGAGCCGAACTGCAGATCCATGAGGACACCCTCGCCGAGCTCGCTCAATCGCTTGAAGCCGAAATAGAACCCAGGGTCATTGAGCTGGAAGATCGCACAATTACCCTGACCGGCAATGCCGCCGCCCAATATGCACAGTGGAAAACCCTGCTGCGGGAGATTTATCAGGCCGAACGCGGTGGAATTTAAGCCCCATGAGTACAAGTAACGACCAGGACCCGATCAGGCCGAGCGACATAGCATTTACTCCCGTCACCGCCGCCGACAGCGGCAAGGCGGATAACCTGCCCTGGCAACAGCGACGCGCCAGCTGGGTGGCACTGGCCATCTGTGTGCTGCTGGCACTGGTGGTGATCTTTGTACTTCCGGCACTGGTTCAACCGCCGGACACCCCCCCTGTGCCAATTTCATCCGACCGTCCCGCCACCCCGACGGCGGAATCACCGTTTCGCGACGCACAGTTAGCCACAGCGAGGCGTGCGGCACAGGATGTACTGAGCAAGATCCTGGAAAAGCAGGCCTTTCTCGAGAGCAAAAATGTAGAACTCTGGGACAGGGAAGCCTTTGACAGGGCGCTTGCGGTTGCAGCAACCGGCGATACCCACTATCGCCAGCGCGCCTTCGATCAGGCACAGGGCGCCTACCAGTCAGCCCTGGATCAACTCACCGCACTGGAAACGGCGATCCCTCAGCGGGTCAGCGACGCACTGGCGGCGGGACAAACCGCGCTCAACAACGGTGATGCCGAGGAAGCAACCCGGCAGTTTGAACAGGTGCAGGCCATTGCGCCGGATAATGCCGAGGCGGCCCGCGGCCTGGCCAGAGCCGAGGTACTGGACCAGGTCATCGAGCTGGTGGCGGAGGCCGCCATCGCCCGGCAAAACAACGACCTGTCCCAGGCCAGAACCCTCTATCGGGAAGCGCTGGCACTGGACGCTGACCACACCTCCGCTGCTGCCGGTCTGGAAGCCGTCAATGCCAAAATCCTGGACAACCGGTTTAATGAGGCCATGAGCCGTGGTTACACCGCACTGGAACGCAACCAGCTGGACAGCGCAAAAACCGCGTTTAAACAGGCACTGCAACTCAAGCCGGATGATCCGGCGGCCCGCAGCGGGCTCACTCAGGCATCCAGTGCCGCCACCAAGCAAACCCTTCAATCCCTGCTGAGCCAGGCCACAGCGCTGGAAAGTCGCGAGCAGTGGCATCAGGCCCGGGATACCTACGCCAGGGTTATGGCGATAGACAGCTCCGTGATGGAGGCCCGGCTGGGGCAGATTCGCAGTGCGGCCCGCGCACAACTGGACGACCAGATTCGGGGCATACTTGATCAGCCGCTGCGCCTGTCATCCGATAACGTACGACAAGAGGCTCAACGGATTCTGGCTGATGCACGAGCCATCAAGTCTCCCGGCAGCAAACTGAAGGAACAGATCAGCCGCCTGGATCAAACGGTGACCACAGCGACTACCCCGGTCCAGGTAGAGCTGGTGTCCGACCAGGACACCCTGGTCACACTCTACCGAGAGGGCGAACTCGGTAAGTTTCAGCGCAAGCAGATCTCACTGATTCCCGGAAAATACGTCGCAGTGGGAACCCGTCGCGGCTATCGGGATGTCCGGGTGGAGTTCCAGCTTGGCCCGGAGGGACTCAGCCAACCGGTGGTAGTGATCTGCAAGGACCCGATCTCGTGACCGATCATCGGCAACAGCCACAGGCTATCGAACCGGCAACCTTTGTACCCCTGGGCGAGACCGCTGCCAGCAGACGTTTCACCATCAAACCCCTGACGGGCATCATCGCCGCAGCACTGCTGATAAGCGGCCTGATTCTGGGGTTTTTGTTCACGGCCAAATCGGTGGTCGTACAAGTCAGCCCCGCCAGCGCCGACCTCTCGATCAGCGGCGGCATCACGTTCAAACTGGCTGACCACTATCTGATTCGTCCGGGAGATTATCGGATAAGTGCCACGGCTGAGGGCTACCTCCCCTTCCAACAAGCCTTTTCAGTCGGCCCCGACAAGCATCAGTTGCTGGAACTGGCGATGGCTAAAAAACCGGGGCATCTGGACCTTTCCAGTACCCCCGCTGGTGCAGAGGTACTGGTAAACGGCGAACCTGTGGGAATAACCCCCCTGACGGTTCGCGACCTGCCGCCGGGCGATCACCAACTGGTCATCCAGGCCCCGCGCTATTCCCCCGCAAAAGACACCGTGACCATCGTCGGCCTGGATCGCACCCAATCACTGGCGGTGACCCTGGCACCGGCCTGGGGGCAGGTTCAGTTAAGCTCCAAACCCAGCGGGGCGGAGGTCATTATCGAGGGCGAATCGCGAGGTCGTACCCCCCTGGTCACAGAACTCCTTGCCAAGGGCGAGGATGTCCGTGTGCAGCTGGAGAGGTTCAAGACCTGGCAGCAAAAGCTGCGCGTCGGCGTGGGTGAAACCCTGACACTACCAGAGATCATTTTCGAGCCCGCCGATGCAACCGTCTCAGTGACCAGCTCACCGAACGGCGCTACCGTGACGGTAAACGGTGCCTATCGGGGTGTCACACCGGTGGATCTGGAATTACCGCCAGACCAGTCACACCAACTGTCCTTTTTTGCCAACGGCTATGTCACCAGCAAACAGGCGCTGACGCTCTCTGCAGGCGAGAAAAGGCAACTGTCGATCACCCTCAATGCCAGCATGGGCAAAATCCGGGTGTCCGCCAATCCGGCAGATGCGACTGTCTGGATCGACGGGGTAGCAAAGGGCAAACCGGGCCAGACCTTCAGCCTACCCGCCCGCCCCCACCGGATAGAAATCCGCAAGCCCGGCTACGCCACTGAAACGCGCACCATCACGCCAAAACCCGGACTCGATCAACTGGTACAGGTAAAGCTGCTCACTGAGCAGGCCGCCAGGTGGGCCAACACACCCACCAGCATTACCAGCAAGGCGGGGCAGACATTGACACTATTCCGACCCGAGGGCACCTTCACGATGGGCGCACCGCGCCGTGAAACCGGTCGAAGGGCCAATGAAGTGTTGCGCGATGTGCAGCTGACCCGTCCGTTCTACCTCGCCACAAAAGAAGTGACCAATCGGCAATTCAAGCAGTTTGCCCGTCAGCACAGTTCGTTGCATGTGCGCGGCACAACGCTGGACCAACCGGAGCAACCGGTGGTGAATGTCAGCTGGGATCAGGCTGCCCGCTATTGTAACTGGCTGAGCGCCAGAGAAAATCTGCCACTTTTCTACAGGGAGTCCGGCGGCAAGATCACCGGTACCAACCCCGCTGCAAACGGCTACCGCCTGCCCACTGAGGCGGAATGGGCATGGGCAGCCAGGGCCACCTCCGGCGATGCAAAACGCTTTGGCTGGGGACAGCAGTTTCCACCGGCCGACGGCGCCGGAAATTTTGCCGACAGCAGTGCTTCGAGAATGGTTGATCAGGTGCTGACCGGTTACAACGACGGTTTTGCCGTCTCTGCACCGGTGGGCAGCTTCTCCGCCAATCACCGGGGGCTCCACGACCTGGAGGGCAATGTGGCAGAGTGGGTCAATGATTATTATGGTATTGAATTCAGTCTCGGTAGCGGTGCTGAAAAAGATCCCACCGGACCGGCTTCCGGTGAATTTCGCGTGATTCGGGGGGCCAGCTGGCGCCACGGCAACATCATTCAATTGCGGCTGTCCTACCGCGATTACGGTCTCGATGGCCGGGACGACCTGGGCTTCAGGGTGGCACGCAATGTGGAGTGATAACCTGTGGTGCTAAAGACTCTCAAGACCTGCCTCGCGGCGCTGCTGATAGGCGGGCTCCCGGCCTGCCTGATCGCCAATGCCAATGAACCAGAGCCAGAGTCAGGCAAAAAGCCAGGCGCAAAACAGGTACAGGCGACAGATGCGTCAGGTGAGCAATCAAGCGGCGATGCCGCCAGCTCCCCACCGGCCAAACCGGCCCCGCCAAGCACGTCGAAGCGGTCAACCCCGGACTTTTCCCCGACGGAAGAAATTTCCGAGGATATTGCCATCCCCTTTCCGGTGGATATATGACACCCTCACACAGCCATTACAACCCTGCCAGTTATCATCAACCCGGCCCGGATATTTGCGGAGTAGCCACCTATGCGGAATAACACCTCCTCGGAGTTTCTCTACCAGCTGTTCGCCCTGATTCTGGCCCTGATTCTGGTGCACAGTTTCTACGTGACGCTGATTCGCCCCAACGCCAATGCCATTTTACAGGAGCAGTTGGCCCGGGAAGCCGCGGGCGAAGCCTATGTGGCAGAGCGCTCTTTTTACATTGTGGTGAAGGATTACGAACAGGAAGCCTGCTTTATTCTGATGCTGTGGGCCTTTGCCATCATGGGTTACAAAGCCCGCCGCACCCTCAATGAGCGGAAGCTGCTGTCCCTGCAGCTGCTCGGTGTCAGCGAGGGCAGTCGTGTGCTGCCGGAGGATGCGCGACAAATGTCCCGTCCCGTTCAGGCCCTGCCCGAGGCACAGCAGGGCTATCTGGTCCCCCGGACGCTGCTGGCGGCACTGCAGCGCTTCGGTTCCACGCGCAATATCCAGGACGTTTCCAGCGCCGTGGGCGACGTACTGGATACTGAATCCGACCGGCTCGACTCGGAATTATCCATGGTGCGCTATATCGCCTGGGCAATTCCATCCATCGGTTTTATCGGCACGGTTCGCGGTATCGGCGAGGCCCTAAGCCAGGCACACAAGGCGGTGGAAGGCGATATTGCCGGTGTCACAGCCAGTCTGGGGGTAGCGTTCAATTCCACATTTATTGCACTGGTGATCAGCATTGTAGTGATGTTCATGCTGCATCAACTGCAGCTGCTCCAGGAGCGGCTGGTGCTGGACACCCACAGCTACTGTGACAGCAATCTGCTGCGCCACCTGAAAACCGACTGAACAGCGGGACAGACCACATCATGAGTGTTGCCATCATCGAATTGAATGACGCAGGTATTTGCTGCGTAAACGATCGAGGGGATTTGACCGTCAGTCCCGGCTATGCACTGCTCACCCCCGAGGGTATTACCACCGGTGAGGCCGCCCTGCAGCGCGCCTACCTCGAACCGCAACAGAGCTTCAACCAGTACTGGTGGCAACTCAACCTGTCCCCCCTGGCCGTCACCAGCAAGCACGCGCGCCACTATGCCGATATGGCCTACGCGCAACTTCTGGCACTGCACCGCGACAGCGGTCACCCGGATCAGGTGGTCTTTGCCGTTCCCGGCAGTTTTGACCGGGGCCAGTTGTCCATTCTGCTGGGCCTGGTGAAGGCCTCACCGTTTGAGGCAACCGGGCTGGTGGATGCCGCCGTGGCCGCCGCCAGTCGCTCTGATGCAACCGGGACCCTGGTCCATCTGGATATTCAGCTCCACCAGACCGTGATTACCCGGCTTGAGGTGACGCAGCAGATTGAGCGCACCGGCGTGGAAATCATCAGCAACGTTGGCCTGAAAGCTTTCCATGACCTCTGGGCACAGCAGATTGCCAACCAGTTTATCCGGCAGTACCGCTATGATCCCCTGCACACCGCAGCGGGAGAGCAACAGCTGTACAATCGCCTGCCGGTCTGGTTGTCGGCACTGCAAGGTCAGGCGGAAATCACCGCCGAACTGGACAGCCCACAGGGGCACTACCGACTGGTGCTCACTCGCACCGAGCTGCTGGCCAGCAGCGCATCGCGATTCCAGTTGCTGCAGAGCAAACTGTCGGACCTGAAAACCAATGGCGAGACCCTGCTACTCAGTCATCGCGCCGCGCAATTGCCGGGCATTCGGGAGCAGCTCGCCCCGTTTGCCACGCTGGACGAGAACGCCGCCATTACCGGTTGCCGACATCACCTGGAGGTCATCACCGGAGATCCTGAAAACCTCCACTTTATTACCCGGCTTCCCGGCAAACCGGTTGCCACCGGCACAGCAACAGCGGCGGCGTCCGAACAGACGTATGAGCCGGAGCCCCAGCCGGACGCAACCCTGTCAAAGGCCTCCGCCGCTGCGACCCACCTACTTTATCGACACCGGGCCTATGCCATCGGCAATCGTCTGGCGATTACGCGGGATGGCGATCAATTGCGTTTTACACAAGGCGCCGGGGGCGACTGCTGCCTGGTTCGCGAACAGGACAGTGTGCAGCTCAGGACCGAAAGCTCTGCTGTTACGGTCGAAGGTGACCCCACGGACCTGCGGGCCGGCGACAGCCTCCAGGTAGGCGTCGATCAGCTGGACCTGATCGAGGTGACCTGATTTGCGCCGCTCAAAACACAGGATAAGTGCCTTCAGCCTGTCGTTCCTCGACATCATGGCCTGTGGTTTTGGTGCGGTTACCCTGCTTTTTCTGATCCTTAAACATGACGTAACATCCCTGGAATCCGCTGATCCCCTGCTGAATGCTGAGGTGAATCTGCTCCAGGAGGATTTGCGGGTCGGCGAGGAAGCGCTGGTGGAGCTGCGCAACAGCCTGGCACGCGTCGATGAATCACTGGTGGAAGCGCAGGGGTTATCGGCGAGGGTGGTCGCCGATATCGAAAAAACCCGCCGCGAACTCAGCGCCCAGGCGGACCCGGAACAGCAAATCGCAATCCTGCGCAAGCAGGTCGAAACCCTGGAGCGGGAAACCGCCAATCTTCGGGAACAGGGGAATGCCGACAATGTGCGGCAGTTTATCGGTGATGGTGAACGGCAGTATCTGACCGGTTTGAAACTGGGCGGGAAGCAAATCCTGATCCTGGTGGATGCGTCAGCCAGCATGCTGTCGGACTCTATTGTCAACGTGATCCGACGTCGCAACATGAGCGATTCCGTCAAGCGAAACTCGGAGAAATGGCAGCGGGCCATCCGCACCACCGAATGGCTGGTAGCGCAATTACCCCAGGACAGCCGCTACCAAATCTATGTATTCAACACCGCAGCCGAGGCGGTTGCGGGCGACGACCGGCGCTGGCGAGATACCGCCGACCGCCAGGGTCTCGATAGTGCCATCAAAAAACTGACACAGGTGGTGCCCGCCGGGGGCAGCAGCCTGATCAATGCATTTCTGACCATTAACAGTTTCGATACGCCACCGGACAACCTGTTTTTAATCACCGATGGCTTGCCCACCCAGGGCAGAAAACCCTCGGGGTTCAAAACCATCACCGGGCGGGATCGCCTGAAGCTGTTTGCCGAGGCCACACAGATGTTGCCCCGTCGCCTGCCGGTCAACATTCTGCTGTTTCCGATGGAAGGTGACCCCATGGCGGCTGCCAGTTTCTGGCAACTGGCCCTGTCCAGCCAGGGCTCTTTCATGAGCCCTTCGAGAGACTGGCCATGAGTATCCGCCGGCGCAAAGAGCGGAGTAATACAGCCGAGATCAGTATTTCCTTCCTGGATGTCATCAGCTGTGGGTTCGGCGCGATCGTGCTGTTATTGCTGATCGCCAAAACCGTCGACTCGACGGCTTTTGAGGACTCGGTGCAACCGGCGGAGGGCAGCGTGGCCGAATTACAGCAGCAGGTCTTCGAAATACGCGGAGAAGCCCGCATTTTGAATCGCGATCTGCTATCCAAGGAGGAACAACTCTCCGATATTCGCCAACGCATCGCCCGGCTGCAGTCCGAGCTGGCCAGCGTTCGCCGACAGCGGGATGCCGTTGCACAATCGGATACCACCGAACAGGATAAGCTGACACTGGCCCTGCAGGTGCTTACGGAGGAAATGGCACGCTTAAAAGCCCGACAGACGCCCGATAAACGATCATTGATTGGCGGTATACCGGTGGACAGCGAATACATCGTTTTCATCATCGACACCTCTGGCAGCATGTTCAATTTTGCCTGGCCACGACTGCGCCAGGAAATGATCAACATTCTCAATATCTATCCGAGGGTAAAAGGCATCCAGGTGATGAACGACATGGGGGGCTACATGTTCTCCACCTATCGCGACAAATGGATTCCCGACACACCGGCCCGGCGCAAGGCGATTATCGACCGGCTGGCCAGCTGGACACCCTTCAGCAACTCGAGCCCGGTGGAGGGCGTGCAGCATGCGATTCGCCGGTTCTATGCGCCGGACCGAAAGATCAGTCTCTATGTGCTGGGTGACGATTTCACCGGGCAGTCCATAGCGGAGGTCCTGAGCAGTGTCGAGAAAATCAATCGGGAGGGGCGCAGTGGACAGCAACTGGTTCGTATCCATACGATCGGTTTCCCGGTACATTTCATGGTCAAGGGCGGCAATCTGCAAACGGCGTCAAGATTTGCTGCGCTGATGCGCGACCTGAGCTATCGTAACGGAGGAACTTTTGTCGGGCTGAACGGCCTCAAACCTGAGTGATCTATGACCAAACCCCAAGTGTCAATTAATGCGTATTGCCGGACTTTGCGGTTACTGACGTCTTTGCGTCTACTGCCAATTGTCGCGGTAATCACCCTGCTGATCGGCTGCAGCACCAATGTCACGGTCAATGGTGATTACCCCGCTGCACTGGTTGCCAAACAGCCCCTCAGCGTGGGCCTGGTTCTCGATGACAGCTTCAGCAGTTATCGTTTTACCAGTGAGAAAGATAACCGGCAACCGGTCACCATGGCATTGGGGGAGTCCCAGGTACAGCTCTTCAACCGGGTATTCACCGATCTGTTCCAGAGCAGCGCGACCTTGCAAACCCTACCCACCGGCCAGAACACCCTGGATTTGATGATCGTACCCGAAATCACAGAAGTACAGCTGGCCACACCCATGGAGACCCAGTTGAACGTCTACGAGGTGTGGCTGAAATACAACCTGAAAGTCTACGACGGCAATGGCCAGCCTGTCGCAGACTGGATGATGAGCGCCTATGGTAAAACCCAGAGCCGCTTCCTCAAGTCGGATGAAGAGGCACTGAATCAGGCCACCGTGATGGCCCTGCGAGATGCGGGGGCACGGCTGTTGACCGGCTTTCAGCAAATACCGGAAATTCGCCAGTGGCTGGTCAACCGTCAAGCGCCCACCAAATTGAGCCAGAGGACAGAACGGTGAGAGGTGCGCTCCCCTGGCTCCTGTTGTCCATACTCGCGACCAGTGCCTGTGGCACGTCCACCCGGGTCGATGAATTTCGTCCATCCAGTACCCTGTTGCCGTTGAATAGCGACGAGAAAGTAGTGGTGGTCGGGCGACGACACAGCGGCGCCTATGAAACCGATCCGGACTTCATCAACTGTATCGGCACCAGACTCGCCACTCGGGGGCAGTTGTCAGTCATGCCGGAGCAACAGTTTCTCGACAGTTTCTACCCCTGGTTTGAACCGCGCATGGCACCACTCGGGCTAAAACGTATGGGTGGCATGCTGGAGGATCCACTGATCGGCAAGCGGGTGCGTGATCTGGGTATTCGCTACATGATCTGGGTGGACGGCAATATCGAGACCACAGAAAAAAGTGGCGCCATCAGCTGCGCTGTCGCCCCCGGGGGCGGTGGCTGCTTTGGTTTTTCCTCCTGGGACAAGGCCGCCAATTATGAAGCGATTATCTGGGACCTCGGCAAACTGGGCGAAAAGGGGCGGGTGCAGGTAGACAGCAAGGGGTCGTCGTATTTGCTGGCGGTGGGGGCACCAATTCCCTTTATCGCCAGGGTTCAGGGTGAAGCCTGCGAAGGGATCGGCACCCGACTCCAGAGCTTTTTTGCCCCGGCGGGCCCCGGCAGCCCGTGATCTTTGCCGTGCCACAGGGTTTATCGCAATACAGGGTCCTCCTGTTGATAGCACTGCTGAGTTGCTGTTGCGCTGCGATGGCTGCGGACAAGCCCCCGGAAACGCCCGAGGAAATGCACCGCGAAATCATCGCCAATATGCCACTGGTGGAGGGCAAACTGGCTGACTATGTCGACCAGGTTGGTCAACGCATTGTCCGCCATTCGGATAAGGCCGGGGAGTCATTTACGTTCACGGTCATCGACAATCCTGATATCAATGCCTTCGCCCTGCCGGACGGCTATGTTTATATCCACCGCGGCCTGATTGGCTACCTCAACTCCGAAGCCCAGCTGGCAGCGGTACTGGCCCATGAAATCGGCCACGTCACCGCCGGACATCACGCCCGCCAGAAGCGGGCCCAGACCGGCTCAAAATTCGTTGCGGGACTGCTCGCCATTCTCACCCGCAGTATGGAAGTGGGTCAGGCCAGCGCACTCTGGGGCGCATCCATGGTCAGCGGTTACGGCCGGGATATGGAGCTTGAAGCCGATGAAATCGGCAGCCGCTACCTGCACAAGTCAGGTTATGACCCCCAGGCCATGATTGAGGTGATCACCATGCTGAAAGATCACGAACGGCTGGAAAAAAAACGTGCCCTGGACTCGGGCCGGGAACCGCAAACCTACCACGGCCTGTTTGCCACCCACCCACGGAATGATCAGAGACTGCGGGAAGTGGTCAGCAACGCAGGATCGATGCCGAATGACATGAAAGTTGAACACCATGTCACGCCCTTTCGTATTGCCACTGATGGCATGGTCTGGGGTGAAAATTTTGCAACGCGACAACTGCCGGAGAACGCCTATCTGAACGAAGAATTTGCTTTTATGATGTATTTTCCCAAAGGCTGGCAATTCAGCGAACAGCCGCCACTGGTCAACGCCCACAACGACACCGGCGATGCCAAAATCACGGTAACGGCGATGAATCGCACCAGAGTCAGCCCGGACCAGTTCATCAAACAACAGCTGGGAATTCCCCTGCTCAAACAATCTGAGCCCCTCACCCAGTTCCGCCTTCAGGGTCATACCGGCCTGATACCGGGCACACAGGGGCAGCCGGACCAAAGACTGGCGGTGATCTACTACGGCTACCGCGCCTTTGTCTTCCGGACAACACTGGAGCGCGGCGCCGATCAGTCACTGGGCAACCGGCAATTCATGGACATTATTGGCAGCTTTCGACCCGTCTCAAAACGCAGTCTGCAGGCCACTGAAACAAAGAATATTCACTACGTAAAAGCCACCAAAAACAGCACCTTTGCCCTGCTGGCCCAACACCTGAAATTGGGTAAGTACGGAGAGGATGAGTTGCGCATCATCAATAATTATTACCCGGTTGGGGAACCGAAGCCCGGCGAGTGGATCAAAATCATTCGTTAGAACTGGCTCGTTGTCATGGTACTGCCATCACACTTTCATGCTGAGCCGTCACACTGGACTGGTCATCAAGGAGGTAGCCATGAACCTGAACTACAGAGAACCTATCAGAATGTTGCCAAAACCGGCGATTCCCAAGCACACCGCGTCACCGGAAGTGATTCATTACAAACCTCTCCCCCGCCAATGGCAGACAGATCACCGGGAGACTGACGACCAGACTATTTGTCTGGAGCAAATTGTCTTGAACAGTGATCTCGATTTTTTCTAGGCCCGCCTCTTTCTCTAGGTACGCCTCTGTCGCCGGTCCAGAGCACTGCTTAACCAGCACGGCTGGCTTACTGTACTGAGCATTCAAAAACCGCTAGGATGCTGAATGCTCAGGCTCCGTCCCGCGAAAGCATTGAATGGTTAGCCGTGCGCTAACCTCGGCCGCCTATCGACAGAAAAAGTGGCCTGAACCAGCGGCACGGCGGTGACCGATACCAATAAACTGTATTGTCAGAGAGAGAGTTCACTGATGGCCCGGCACGACAATCCGCAACCCAGTACCCACCTGACCACCCAATACATCATGACCTATCTGGCACCACTGGATCCGCCCGTGTCGATTGATTCGGGGCTGATGATTGTCAATGTACGCCCCGGCGGCTGGGCCAGGGGCCCTGACATTAATGGCCAGTTCATTGCGCCCGGTGCCGACTGGCTGCGCATTATGCCAGGTGGTACTTTCCGGCTGGATGTGAGGGGACTGATCGAGACAGATGATGGCGCCCATATCTATATGAGCTACAACGGTATTATCAAAAACTCTGCCGAGAGCGCAGAGCGGCTCGGCAATGGCGAGTTGCTGACCGATAAGGATATTCCCTACTTTATTGCCGCGCCCACCTTTCAGACCTCGGCGGAGAAATACGCCTGGCTCAACGATGTGCAGTGCATCAACAAGATGACAGAAATCCAGTTTGGACCCGAAGGGTACGTCAAGTACGATGTTTTTCTGATCAGCTAACCTTGGATTCTGCTTGTAACCAGCAGGCCGGGCCTAAAAATCCGCAGCAAGAAACGCAGAGCCGCCCCACTTCACGATGACAAATAAGGAGAACAACACCATGTCAGACAGCAATCGAGTATGGCGTTTGCGCAAGCGCCCTGTCGGAGAGATTACCGATGATGTATTGAGCCTGGAACAGGAAGCCATTCCGGAGCCCGGTGAGGGCGAGTGCCTGTTTCGTCTCAACTACCTGTCACTGGATCCCACCAATCGGATCTGGATGAGCGACATGGAGCAGTATATGGAACCGGTGGCAATCAACGCCCCGATGCGCGGCGTGGTCTGCGGCACCGTGATCAAAAGTAACACCCCCGAGTTCAAGGCCGGCGATATTGTCAGCGGCATCGGCAGCTGGGCGGATTACCAGATCGGCTCACCAGCCACCGTTGGCCTGCTGGGTGAAGTTGGCGATGTGCCGGTCATCGATGCATTTGGCACACTGGCCCTGGTTGGCCCCACCGCCTATTTCTGCCTGCTGGAGATCGGTGACCCACAACCCGGTGAAACCGTGGTCGTCTCCACGGCGGCAGGGGCGGTGGGATGCCTCGTTGGCCAGATCGCCAAGATCAGGGGGTGTCATGTGGTTGGACTGACCGGATCAGATGAGAAATGTCAGTGGATTACCGGGGAGCTCGGCTTTGATGCGGCCATCAACTACAAAACCGAAAATGTCGCAGAGGCGCTCGCCAGGGCCTGCCCAAACGGCATCGACGTCTATTTTGACAACGTCGGTGGCAAGATTCTCGACGAATGTCTCAAGCAGATGAACCTGCATGGCCGTATCCCTACCTGCGGACTGATCTCCCAGTACAATGCCACTGAACCGGTACCTGGCCCCTACAATTATGACCTGATTCTGATGCATCGCCTGAAGATTCAGGGCTTCATCATCCTGGACTACATGGATCGCTACCCGGAAGCGACCGAGGCACTGATTGGCTGGATGAAGGAAGGCAGACTGAAGGCTCGCCTGGATGTGTCAGAGGGTCTGGAAACCGCCCTGCAGGCCGTCAAGAAACTGTATACCGGTGAAAATACCGGCAAACTGATGGTCCGGGTCAAAGACGCCTGACAGGTCTTTTTACTTTCCGGGACAAACAAACCGGGCTGCTGTTGAGGCGGCCCGGCATCCCCGGACACGTTGATTGATATTCCTCGACTGATTATCCAGAGATGCCATCATGGCCTGCTGGCTGTTCAAATCCGAACCCGACGTTTTCAGCATCGATCACCTGGCTGCCGAACCGGACCAGCGGTGCCGGTGGGATGGCATTCGCAACTATCAGGCGCGCAATCATCTGCGCGACCGGGTCAAACCGGGAGACCGGGCACTGTTCTATCATTCGAGCTGCAAGGCAGTGGGAATAGCAGGGATCATGGACATCATCAGCGCAGGTTATCCTGATCCCGGCCAGTTTGATGCAGCGGGCGACGACTATGACCCGGCCAGCACGGCCGACAAACCGCGCTGGTTCTGTGTAGATGTAAAACTGGTCAGGAAGTTTGCGCGGTTGATACCACTGTCGGAATTGAAACAACAGACGACGCTGCAGGACATGGTGCTGTTCAGACAGGGGCGATTATCCATCGTCCCTGTCACGGACGAGGAATGGCAGACGATTTTATATCTGGCCGGTTAAACCGCACCGATCATTCTGGCGAAAAACCAGGCGACGCCACCCATGGCCGCCACCACTATCCACCACAGGAACAACAGGCTGAAGCGAAACGGTTTTCGTTCCACAGAATGGATGCCCGAGTTGACCACCTGACGGATTCGCTCCAGATCTTCCTCTGAATACTCTTCTTCGCTTCGCATGCCCATAAATTATTCACCACTGGTTAATTGGTTTTTTGCCATCAAAAAATCCGGCTTCAGGTATGGCTTTGCCTGTTCCGGGGTCGGGTTCGGCAACCATGGCACTGCGCCGATCATGGGGCATGGCAATCGCGCTTGCAAGCTCGCCAGGGTCTCATGGTAGCGGTCCATTTGCTCGGGACAAACCTGGTTGGCGACCCAACCTGCCATCTTTAGCCCGTCCCGCTGGATCGCCTCTGCCGAAAGCAACGCGTGATTGATACAGCCCAGCTCCATCGCCACCACCAGAATCACCGGCAACTGCAGAATTTTGGCCAGGTCAGCGAACGTTTCCCGCTCGTTCAGGGGCACTCGCCAACCACCTGCCCCCTCGATCAGCAAAAGGTCCACCGGTTGCAGCATAATACCCCGGCAGAACCCCGCCAGCCGCTCGGCACTCAGCCGACGACCGGCTTCTGCAGCGGCAATGTGCGGTGCAATCGCAGGCGCCAGTGCCACCGGGTTTACCTCTTCATAGGACAACGGCAGACTCGACTGGGCCAGTAGCGACAGGGCGTCGGCATTGCGGAGCCCCTCACCCGTGACCTCGCACCCGGCAGCCACCGGTTTCAACCCGACGGTAGAAAGTCCGCCGTCGCGGGCCGAGGCCAGCAACGCGGTACTGATCAGGGTTTTGCCGACACCGGTGTTGGTGCCTGTCACAAAAAAACGTTTAGCCATTGCACGTTACCACCCTAAATGATCTCCCGGATTGCAGGCCATTGACCCTAGGCCATTGACCCTTGCCCATCACAGAATTTTTTACAGGCTGTGAGGAAATACGGGCTATTCACTGCGAATTTTTCCCGACTTCCGCCAATGTCTTACCGATCGCCTCAACCAGCGCGTCCACCTGATCATCGGTGTGTTCGGCACAGAGGGTTATGCGCAATCTTGCACTGCCCACGGGGACAGTGGGAGAGCGGATCGCACCCACCAGGAACCCCCTGGCACGCAGGCCCTCGCCCACCTGGTAACAGAGTGCGTCATCATGCAACATGACCGGCTGGATCGGCGTCGGCGAATCCAACAGTTCCAGTCCGAGTTCGCCGATTCCCGTCCTGAACCGTTCAATCAGGCTGACCAGTCTTTCCCGGCGCCAGGTTTCCCGGCGCAGTATCTTCAGACTGATGCGAGTGGCCGCCGCCACGGAGGGGGGCAATGCAGTGGTGTAAATGTAAGTGCGGGCATACTGGATCAGGGTTTCAATCAGGGCCTCAGAACCGGCCACAAAAGCACCGAATGTGCCAAACGCCTTGCCCAGGGTTCCCATCAGCACCGGCACATCGGTGACACCGAGCCCGTAGTGCTCTGCCAGACCACCGCCGTTTTTACCCAGCACACCAAAACCGTGAGCATCGTCCACCATCAGCCAGCCACCCTGTTCGGCACAGGCCAGGGCCAACGCTGGCAGCGGCGCCAGATCCCCATCCATGCTGAACACACCATCGGTAACCACCAGTTTTCGGCCCTGTTCAGCCTTGCCCAATCGTCTGGTGAGGTCGCCGACATCGGCATGCCGATAGCGCTGGCAGGGGGCATTGCTGGCCAATCCGCCATCCAGCAGGGACGCGTGGTTAAGGCGATCCTGGTAGACGTGATCGCCCTTGTCTACCAAAGCCCGGATAGCACCCAGATTGGCCATGTAACCGGTGGAAAACAACAGCGCCCGGGGCCGACCGGTAAACGCGGCCAACTCTTCCTCCAGGGCATGATGCTCCTGGGAATGGCCATAGACCAGGTGCGAGGCACCACTGCCGACCCCGTAGGTTTCGACACCACGGCGCATACTGTCGATCACAGCCGGGTGACTGGCCAGCCCCAGATAATCATTGCTGCAAAAGGCCACGCAGGTTTTGCCGTCCACCTGCACAATACTGTTTTGAGCCGACTGCAACAGGTGTCGACGGCGATACAGGTTGTCAATCTGGCGCTGATCCAGTCGCGCCTGTAACACCTGGTCCATGAATGATGTCATCTGACCCTTCCCTCCGGGTAAGCGAATCCACTGCCCCGGCGATGATCTGTGATAAAAATACTGCGGATGTAGAGAGCGTCGGTTAATTCACGGCGTTATAGAACAGGTGGTCTGTCTCCACCTCGGCTATTGCCCGCTGCAAAGCCCGCTCTTCCTCGAGGCTGTCCCGCTCAACCCGGTGTGTTTCAGGCTGGATACCGAGACGGCTGAGCAGCTGCATGTCACTGTTGGCCTTGGGGTTGGGGGTGGTGAGCAATTTTTCGCAGTAGAAAATGGAGTTGGCACCCGCCATAAAGGCCAGCGCCTGCATCTGGTCATTCATCTCCTCGCGGCCGGCAGACAGCCGCACGTGGGATTTCGGCATCAGGATACGGGCCACCGCAATCGTGCGAAGAAAATCGAAGGGGTCCAGGTCCTCCTGGCTGTCCAGGGGAGTGCCCGCCACTTTCACCAGCATATTGATCGGCACCGACTCCGGATGGTGGGGAAGATTGGCCAACTGCATCAACAGTCCCGCCCGGTCTTTTTCCCCCTCACCCATACCGACGATGCCGCCCGCACAGACTTTCATGCCCGCCTGGCGCACATTATCCAGGGTGTTCAGACGATCCTCATAGGTGCGCGTGGTGATGATTTCGCCGTAATACTCCGGGGATGTGTCGAGATTGTGGTTGTAGTAATCCAGGCCTGCATCGGCCAGTAACCGGGCCTGCTCTGCCTCCAGCATACCCAGGGTCATGCAGGTTTCCAGGCCGAGCGCCTTGACCTGGCGAACCATCTCGGCCACCACGGGCATATCCTTGTCCTTTGGCGACCGCCAGGCAGCCCCCATGCAGAAACGGGTGGCACCGCTCGCTCGGGCGGCTTTTGCCTCCTCGATCACCTGCTCTACAGCCAGCAGCTTCTCCTTCTCGAGGCCCGTATCGTAGCGGGCACTTTGTGGACAATATTTACAGTCCTCCGGGCAGGCACCCGTTTTGATCGAGAGCAATGTGCTGAGTTGCACTTCGTTGGGATTGAAATGCTGCCGGTGCACCACCTGCGCCTGAAACATCAGGTCATTAAAGGGCTGATTGAACAGCGCCAAAACCTCCTCGCGGTTCCAGTCGTGGCGGATATCGTTGGTGTGGCTGGCGGGCATCGGCAATCTCTCATATAGTGCAGTGACAGCTCGCTATGATAGGTGAGCCAAGGCCACTGTCAACCATAAATGGATTTTAGGTTAACAAGTGATGTTTCCATCAGTAAAAGTTGCATTTGACCGTATTCGATGGGCCCGGCTGCTGCATCGGACCAGCTATGGACTGCTGCCGGGACAATGTCTGCTGTGCGGCATCGCCTCCGGGCGGAGTCGGGATCTGTGTACCGACTGCCAGGAGGCACTGCCGTTTAATCGGCCAGCCTGCTCCCGCTGCGCCCTGCCCCTGACCACTCAGGCCGTTTGCGGCCGATGTCTGGTCAAGCCACCCGCTTTTAATCACTGCATTGCCCCTTTACGTTATGCGTATCCGGTGGATCGGCTGGTTAACAGTTTCAAACACCGGGGCCACTTCAACCGCGGCACCTTGCTGGCCGAGTTTCTGGTGGCCGCGATTGAGGCGCCTCAAAACAACGCTAGGGCCTCGTTGCCGGACTTGCTTGTACCGGTACCGTTGCACTGGCGTCGGCAATTTACACGGGGCTTCAACCAGGCGGGCTGGCTGTCCCACTATTTGAGCAGGCGACTTGCCATTCCGGTTAATCAACGGCTACTGAGTCGCCACCGACACACGCCACACCAGCAGGGGCAATCCCGCAAAGAGCGACTGACCAACATCAGGGGTGCCTTTCAGCTCAATGCACCGGTGAACGGAAAGCACATTGCCCTGGTGGATGATGTGATGACCACCGGCACCACCGTCGGGGAACTGAGTGATTTGCTGATGGACGCGGGGGCCGCCAGGGTCGATGTTTGGTGTCTGGCGCGAACGCCGCTGGAAAATTAATCGGCCGACCTTGATAATGGCCCCACTGTTAAACATCAAGATTTCCGCTTATGAGTACAAGCCTTTGGCAAAAAATTCAGCAGGAAGCCACGGTGGTTGCCGGAGAAGAACCGGTACTGGCCAGTTTTCTGCAAGTCACCCTTCTGAAACACGACTCAATGCTGGCAGCTCTGGGTTTCCTGCTGGCGGAAAAACTGGGTTGTAGCGCCATGTCAGCGCTCACCCTGCACGAGGTATTCGAGGAGGCTTTTGCAGCAGATCCGGATATTGAGGACTGCATCAATTGCGATATTCTCGCCATCTATCAGCGTGATTCGGCCTGCCAGAATCTCTTCTCCACGTTTCTCTACTACAAGGGGTTTCACGCCCTGCAGGCGTGGCGTGCCGCGCATTGGCTCTGGCAGCGGGACAGAAAATCCCTGGCGCTGATCCTGCAAAACCGGATATCGGTGACCTTTGGCGTGGACATTCACCCAGCCGCCAGCATCGGTCGTGGCATCATGTTTGACCATGCCACCGGTATCGTCATCGGCGAAACGGCCATCGTCGAAGACTGCGTGTCCATCCTGCAATCAGTGACCCTCGGCGGCACCGGCAAGGAATCCGGTGACCGTCATCCCAAAGTGCGACGCGGCGTGATGATTGGTCCGGGCGCAAAAATTCTCGGCAACATCGAAATTGGTGCCGGCTCCAAAATAACCGCCGCCAGCGTGGTATTGAACGATGTTCCCGCCCACTCTGTGGTTGCAGGCGTTCCGGCAACTGTTGTGGGCACGATTGATACTGACTCCCCTGCCGAACTGATGGACCAGGGGCTTACCGGCTGCTGCGACTGAACCAGGAAACTATCCATGTCCAAACTGAAACACGAGACCGAACTCCTCAAGGAAGCACTGCGGGTAGGCATGATCTATGCGGAAAAACGTGGTGCCGCAAAATTTGAAACCAGCGACTCAGCCAACGAAAAAATCGAATACATTTATAAACTTCTGGTGCACGACAAACTGATTCAGCCACTGGCCAATGAACAGCATGATATCGTCCACATGAAGCATAAACTGGCACTGTGGATGGCGCGGCAATTACCTGCCGGACACCGGCTACTGCAATGACAGTTGTCTCCTCTGGTTCAGCTGTCCCCCGACGGGTATTTCTGAATATGATCCGTCAGGCAAAGTGAACTCGTAACCCTTGAGACAATCAAACATCTCAACCGGAAGATTTGCATACGACAATACCGCTCTCTTCCACAGGATGTCGTTCAGGTAATTCCTGTGCCGACGACAAAATAACAGAATGACTATCTCTGGAGTGTCCGTGAAATATATCAGCTTATTAATAGGTATTATCTTTTCGATCTCGGCATTGGCAGAAACCCTCGAAGAGGGTTATGAAGCTGTCCGCAGTGGCAAGCTGGATGAAGGCTATGCCATTCTCTCCGAACTGGCTGCCACAGGTGATGCCGATGCACAATATGGTGTTGCGATTCTCTACAAAGAGGGCTGGGGGACGGACAAAGACATCAAAACAGCCTTTGACTACTACCAAAAAGCCGCCCTCCAAAACCACCCGGGAGCCCTGTTCGAAATGGGCTGGTTTTATCAGGCTGGTGAGAACGTGACTCAGGACTATGCCGAGGCCATAAAATGGTACGAGAAAGCCGCCAACGAAGGTCATCCCGTCGCGATGTACGCATTGGGTGGCCTGTACTATAACGGTATGGGTACGACAAAGAGTGAAGACAAGGGCATGGTATGGTTCAAAAAATCAGCCGATAAGGGCTATCCACCGGCGATCGAATTCATCAGTGAACCCTTGCGCTAGATTACAACGATTCGCACAGTACCGGATACCGTAAAGGCCAGGCTGGCTCTTCCGGTACTGCCTGCCCCGCCCCGATCCAACCGAACCCTGCTACGCCGAGCTCGTAGTAGTGAGTTAGTGTTTATCGATCACACCCGCGCAAAAAAGGCCTCCGCCTCACCAGCGGCCACGGGGCGACCAAAGTAATACCCCTGTAACTGATTCACACCGAGATCCGACAACAGGTCTGCCTGCGCCCGGGTTTCCACCCCCTCAGCCACAATACTCATCTCCAGCGATTTGGCCAGGGCGATAATTGTTTTCACCACAGACATGGAGGAATCGTTTTTCTCAAGGTTGATCACAAAGCTGCGATCAATTTTCAACGTGGCAACCGGCAATAAATGCAGATAGGACAAGCTGGAATAACCGGTACCAAAATCATCGATCAACAGTTCACAACCCAGACTTATCAGCTTGTGCAGTTTTTCCAGCATGTTATCGGTATTTGCCAACAGGATTCGCTCGGTCAACTCCAGTTTCAGTTGACCCCGCCTCACCCTGTGGGATTCGGATGACATCTCAATACAGGTGGCAAACCGCTCATCACCGAATGAATCGGAGGCGATATTCACGCTGACATAGTAGTCGCTGTCGGGCTGACGGGCATTCCATCGACCGATCTGTTCACAGGCCGTTTCGATGCACCACAGGCCAATGTCTGCAATCAGGCCCGCCTCCTCTGCCAGCGGGATAAATTCTGCCGGAGAAACCCATTCGCCGTTCTCGCGCCGCCAGCGGGCCAACGATTCGAAACCACGTAGCTGATGGTCGCGAGCAGAATATATCGGTTGGTAGAACAGCTGTAATTTATGTTCGGCAATCGCCTTTTTCAGCTCTGATTGCAACTGCCGGCCACGCTTCATGGTGGCATCCATCTGCTGATCAAAAATCACCCAGGACGCACCGCCCTGACGCTTGGCGCGAATCAGGGCAACATCCGCATCGTGCAACACCTCATCCGGAGCACTGTGGTGACTGGCGTTCAGAACCACCATCCCCATGCTGGCTTTCATGTCAATTTTCTTGCCGTTAAAAATGTAGGGTTGCGCAAGGGTATTGATAATTCTTTCGGCAATGACTTCAATGTGATTAATGCTTTCCAGCTCCTCAAAAAGCATCACGAATTCATCGCCGCCCAGCCGTGCCACCGTATCGGATTTGCGCGTCAATGTTCGAATACGTTCGGCGGCGCTCATCAATAACTGATCCCCCTGCGTGTGGCCATAGGTGTCATTAATCAATTTGAAATTATCCAGATCCAGCAATACCAGCATGGACAGCACATCGCTCTCCGCCCGCCCCAAAACCGTCAAATGGTCACCGAGACGCGCCAGAAACAATGCGCGACTGGCCAGATCCGTGAGCTGGTCACTGTGTACCAGCCGGTGCACTTTTTGTTCGGCGTCCTTCTGGGCGCTGATATCAAAGGCACTGACCAGCAAGGTGGGCTGATAGGCAATCTCGGCCCGTGTAAAACTGAAGTACAGCCAACGCTGGTCACCCTGGGCTGTTTCTATTTCGAACGACTCATGAGATGCATGGCCGGGAAGTGATTCAGTATTGGCGACGCTCCCTGCATACTCGGCAAATTGCCGACCAAACAGGTCGTGCACACTGATCAGGGGAAGAGCCTCTTTATTGAGCCCGATAATTTTTTCCAGCGCTGGATTTGCATACGTGATCCGGTCACCCACAATAGTGAAAATAGCGGTCTTGGTTGTATCCGCCAATTGCCTGAAACGGTCCTCACTCTGCTTTAACAGTGTGGCCATGGTGCCGATTCGACGGCTCAGTGTCACAGCGATGCCCAGCAGGATCAGCGGGAGCCCCGCGATAGCAACCATACCTGCCAGCTGCCCCACAGACAGAGCCGATGGCTGCGAGTTGGTCAAAATGGTATCGGGGGCAAAATAACCGGCCAACATAGCCACAAAATACATGGCACTCACCGCCAGACCCAGCAACAGACTCAGCCCCAGCTGGGTCGCCACTGGCGACAGCTTGTATCGACCAGCCAAGGTCTTACCCCAGGACAAGCCGCCCCAGGCCAGCAGGTACAAAGCGCTACCGGCGACGATCACCGGACCCGTCGAATAATACATTTTCACCGGACTGACAATGGCCTCCATGCCGAGATAATGTGAGGCGCCAACACCGGCAGCCAGCGCCAGGGCCGAGAGGTGCAAAAACCAGCCAGTGAGCAATTCGGCCGAAAACAAAACAATCAGTACGCCGCAGGCTGCCATCATCGGAGTCACGGATAGCAGGGTCTGCTTGAGATCATACTGAAGGGGAAAGGGCAACTGGAAAGCCAGCAGGCTACCAATGAAGTGCATCGCTCCTATACCGGCACCCATGGCAGCACCACCGGCCAGCAACCAAAGATAACGGGAGGGTTGCCTGATCGCCTTAAATCGGTCGCTGACGGGTAAAACCAGCGAGGTAGCGAAAACAGGCAGCATAAAGGCCAACAGGGCAATGAACTGATGATATTCACCAGTCATAAATGTTTCGGCGTGAATATCAGGATTTACAATTTGCCAAAAACCCACCTTGATTCCTTATTATTATTTTTATGAATGCCCACACTTATTCTGACATTTTTTCTGCTTGATGAGCAGACCCTGTTTGCGATGCAGGAAATCACGGAAGCAATACTCCGCCCGCCAGGGCTGTTATCGAGAATCCGGCTAGTGGCGGGTCATAATTCTGTCCAGCAAACCCATGGCAAACGCAGAAACCACAAAGGTCATATGTAACACGACGTACCAGAGAATCTTGTCGTTCGCTATTTCCGGGGCATTCATGAAAACTTTCAGCAAGTGAATCGACGAAATGGCCACAATGGACGCCGCCACCTTGTTTTTCAGTGAGCTGGTATCGAGCTTACCCAGCCAGACCAGTTTGTCGGTGGACTCGTCCAGATCCAGTTGTGAGACAAAATTCTCATAGCCGGCAAACATCACCATGACAATCAGGCCGCCCACCAGGGCAATATCCACCAGCGAAAGCACCACCAGAATCAGGTCCATTTCCGACATGGTCAGAATCATGGGCAATGTGTGCGCCACCTCGATAAAAAACTTTACACCCAGCGCCAACAACGCAAAGCTCAGCCCGAAATAGATCGGGGCAAGCAACCAGCGGGCGGCATACATGGTGTTCTCAAATATCTTTTCCATTTTGACTTCCTGTGTAAAAACGACTTGCCGGCAGATCCACTGACGGATCGCTTGGCTCGGGCCCGCCGGAGTGGCAGGGCTCTCCTGTTTTCCTGCCATTAACGCCAATGACAGGCCAGAAAAAAGGGCCATTTTTCAATGGCCCTGTTGTACTGCGCCGGACAGTTTATCCTACAAAGCACGCTCGTGAACATTTAAAGCAGCCGTTGACCTGCTGAAAATGTTTTTTCGCCTCCCTCATCGCCGCCTGGCAGGAGGGGAGATTACCCAGGGATTTCTGATCCACAGAGTCTGGCAAATCAGGACACCAGGTGCCCAGGTTGTGGATAATATGATTCCCATTTTCCTGTGGTTTTTTAGTCACAATATATCTAGCCATAGAACCCTTCATCATTTTATTGTTAGTCAATAGTCACCGCATTAACATGTGGTTAATACAGCATTAGCCGTGGATGAAAAAGAAGCCAGAATCAGCCACGGATCGACTAAAACTATCGATTTTTTAGCAGCTTAGCAACAGAATAATCGTACCACTCGATGGCATTTTTATGGCCCGAAGTCAGTTTTTTTGACCGGGAAAATTTGACCTGCCCATCGATTTTTGGACAGCCCAAACCGGGCTGTTCTCTGCAAAGCACATTCATGTCGAACCGTTAGTGCAGCCAATCTGTTGCACCGACTCGTCGACAAGCTTTGGGATCTTCACCGGCTTAAAATATACTGGCCGGCCTTTCACAAGAATGACGTACTGGCAAGAAGGAGCCCCCTATGCCCGGCTTACTCCCCGATACCGACCCCAGCGGTTTACTGGAATACTCTGTGGTCTTTACCGACCGTTCACTGAATCACATGTCCAAACGTTTTCAGGCAGTGATGAATGACATCTCCAGCACATTGAAGCAGGTTTACCACGCCGAGGCCGTTGTGGTCGTCCCCGGCGGTGGCACCTACGGGATGGAAGCGGTAGCCCGCCAGTTCGCCACGGACAGGAAATGCCTGGTGATCCGCAACGGCTGGTTCAGCTACCGCTGGAGCCAGATTCTGGAAATGGGGAGAATCAGCGACGACATCACCGTGATGAAAGCACGGGCAGTGGACGATGACCCCGAACAACCGGCTCTGGCGCCCGCCCCCATCGATGAAGTCAACTGCCTGGATTCATGCAGAAAAACCGGCGATGGTTTTGCACCCCATGTGGAAACCGCCGCTGGCATGCTCCTGCCGGATGAATACATTCGAGCGGTGGCAGATGCCGTTCACGCAGTGGGTGGCCTGTTTGTGCTCGACTGCATTGCATCGGGCACACTCTGGGTGGATATGCAGGCCTGTGGCGTCGACATTCTGATCAGTGCACCGCAAAAAGGCTGGAGCGCGTCGCCCTGCAGTGCGCTGGTCATGCTGGGCAAAGAGGCGCGACAGCGCATTGACCACACCACCAGCAGCAGCTTTGCCTGCGACCTGCGCAAGTGGCTACAAATTATGGAAGCCTATGAAAATGGTGGCCACGCCTACCACGCCACCATGCCCACCGATGCCCTGCTGCAATTCCGTGACACCATGCAGGAAACCGAAAACTATGGTTTTGACAGGGTGAAACAGGAGCAACTCGAGTTGGGACAGCAGGTTCGCAAACTTCTCACCGAACGGGGTTTCAAGAGTGTTGCCGCCGAGGGCTTTCAGGCACCCGGCGTCGTGGTCTGCTATACGGATGACCCGGATATCCACAATGGCAGGAAATTTATGGAACAGGGGCTGCAAATTGCCGCGGGCGTACCCTTGCAATGTGACGAGCCAGCCGGCTTCAGAACCTTCAGAATTGGGCTATTCGGGCTCGATAAACTGCACAACATAGAGCGCACGGTCGCCCATCTTCGTAGTGCACTGGAAAACATGTCAGGATAACGACGGTTAACAGCTGCGACGGGCCACCCTTGATTCGACAAGTTCAGTAATATAACCCGCTGCGGTTGAACACACTCCGCAAGAAGTACTCATACAACAGAACCGTTATCGGATAACACAGCAGACATGGGCGGATCAGCATGAAAAATGGAAACATGGGTATCAGCCGGGTTGCTTTCTGGCTCGGCATCAGTGTCCTGGGCCTGCTGATATTATTACTCATGGTCCAGATTGACCGGCAGTGGACCCGCATGAACGATATCACCCGACTGATGCAGGAGCAGGCTCAGGATATTCGCTCTACCCGGGGCGTTTTACGCAACCTGGAACAGACCGTCCGCACTGCGCGCTTCAATACGACCGAAGTGGATGACCGCTCGCGTGACACCGCTGACCGGACAGATGCCTTTGAGCGGGCAAGGCTGGCTACGCAACAGGCCAATTACGCCCAGGGGGACTGGCTGATGCTGGCATTCGGCAGCGGCCTCACCACCCTGACACCACTGGTCTCGGGCGACGCCTACTCCTCGGAAGTGCAGCAATATGTTCTCGAGTCCCTGCTGGTCCGGGATCCGGACACACTGGAGTGGAGTGGGCTACTGGCAGAGGACTGGCAGATATCCGATGACGGACTCACCATCAACTTTACCCTGCGCCGCGATATCAGCTTCTCCGACGGGATAGCCATGACCGCCAAGGATGTGCAGTTTACGTTTGAATTCATCATGAACGAAGCCATTGCCGCACCGCGAAGCCGCGCCTATCTGTCACGGATTGAGCGGGTCACCGCGCTGGACAATTACCACGTGGAGTTTGTCTTCAAGGAGCCCTACTTCAACAGCCTGCAGCTGGCGGGCGGTTTGACGATCATCCCGGAACATTTCTATAAACGCTTCCTGGATGAGCCCCGCACCTTTAATGAGAGCCGCGGACTGTTGCTGGGTTCAGGCCCGTATCGACTCAAGGATCCGGAAAACTGGACCCCCGACCAGGGCCGGGTTGAACTGGAGCGCAACCCCCGCTACTGGGGCCCGGTGGATGGCTCTTTCGACCGGATTGTGTGGCGTATTATCGAAAATGACAGCGCCCGCCTCACCACCTTCCGCAACGGTGATATCGATGTTTACGGGGCTCGCCCTCGGGAATATCAGCGCCTGCTTGACGACCCGGGTATCAGCGAACGCAGCAAACATTTTGAGTACATGAGCCCTACAGCCGGCTACAGCTTCATTGCCTGGAACCAGCAACACGGCGACAAAAACAGTCTCTTCAGCGATACCCGGGTACGTTTGGCCATGTCGCTGTTGACCGACGTGGAGCGCATGCTCGAGGAAATTTTTCTCGGCTACGGTCAACCGGCGGTGAGCCCGTTTATGCCGGGATCCTCCCAACACAATCCGGAAAACCAGCCATTCCCCCGCGATATGGAAAAGGCCAAACGGTTACTTGCCGAGGCGGGCTTTGTCGATCGCAACGGCGACGGCATTCTGCAGGCAGAGGATGGCACCAACTTCGAATTCGAGCTGACCTTCTTCCAGGATAACGACGATACCCGGCGGATGGTGTTGTTCCTCCGGGACCTCTATGCCCGCGCGGGCATTCTGATGAAACCGAAACCCACCGAGTGGTCGGTGATGGTAGAGGACCTGCGGCAAAAGAATTTTGATGCCATCACCCTCGGCTGGACCTCCGGTATCGAAATCGACATCTACCAGATGTTCCATTCCAGCCAGTCCATGGAAAACGGCGACAATTTCATTAACTACCGCAACCCGGAGCTGGATGCCACGATTGATGCGGCGCGCGGCGAAGTCGATGAAGAAAAGCGCATGAAGCTATGGCATGAGGCAGAACGCATTCTGGTGGAAGACCAGCCCTACACGTTCCTGTTCCGCCGCAACACCCTCGCCTTTGTTGATGATCGAATCAGCAATCTGGAAAAAACCGGGCTGGGGCTGAACCTGATGAGTGTACCGGTGGAGATCTACGTGCCGGCCGATCGCCAGCGCAATCGCTGAACTGCCGATGCTGAATTATTTAATACGTCGCACCTTGCTGATGATACCGACCCTGCTCGGTATCACGCTGGTGGTCTTTATTGTCATGGCAGCGGCCCCGGGCGGCATTACAGCCCAGTCGCTGGTGGACGGCATGGAACTGGAGCCAGAGAGTCGCCGGGCTTTGGAGGAGTACTACAACAAGCTCTATGGACTGGATCAACCGGCACCGGTGCAATACCTGCGCTGGTTGAACAATATCTCGCCGATCGGTTTCGAACGGGAACCGGATGGCACGCTCGGCACTTTCTCCCTCTGGAAAGGCGCGGATCTGGGCATCAGCTTTCGCTACGGCCGCCCGGTGATGGATTTGCTGGCGGAGCGCCTGCCCATCACCCTGCTGCTTAATCTGATCTCCATCCCCCTCATTTATACAATTGCCATCAGCATCGGCGTACAGGCCGCACGACAGCGCGGCGGGCGTTTCGATGTAGCCTCGAATATTTTTCTGCTGGGACTCTGGTCAGTGCCCAGCATGTTGGCCGGGGTACTGTTTATCGGTTTCTTTGCCTCCGAGCAATACTGGCGCTGGTTCCCCACCGGCGGCCTGATGCAGCGCGAGACCGTCGATCAAACCTTTCTGCCCCTTTTTGCCAATGGCAGCGATTTACTGATTGCGGTGGCTTGCGTTGTGACGGTCACCGTACTGCTGATTGCTGCGGCGACCTCCGCACCCAAAATTGCCCGCCAGTGCGGCGGATTCGTCATCGGAGCACTGCTCGGTTACGCGATGGCATGGGATCTCGGGGGCCAGTGGCTGGGCGGTTTGCATGTATTACTGGCGACTTCACTCGGGCTGCTGATCAGCCTGCTGGCCAGCATGCAGCACCCGGGTTTCCGTATTGCCCTGGCGGGAGCAATCGGCCTGGGCGGGGGGCTGACATTGTCACGATATCTGGGCGTCGAGGTGATGCAGGGCGGCTACCTGCTGGATCGGCTCTGGCATCTGGTCCTGCCGATCATTGCGCTGTCCTACGGCGGGCTGGCATTTCTTGCCAAACTGACACGCTCGTCGCTGCTGGAGAATCTGGCCGCTGACTATGCGCGCACTGCACGGGCCAAAGGGGTGGACGAAGAAACTGTGCTGTGGCGGCATGTATTTCGCAACTCCCTGCTGCCACTGATTACGGTCTCGGCCACCCTGCTGCCCAGCCTGTTGGCAGGTTCGGTGATTGTGGAAAGCATCTTCAGTATCGACGGGATGGGCAAACTGGCGGTGGAAGCCGTGCAAACCAGGGATCGGGAGCTGGTGTTATCCGTCACACTGATCTCCGGCCTGCTGACACTGTTTGGCTACCTGCTGGCAGATATTGCCTATGCCGTTGTCGATCCGAGGGTCAGCTATGACTGAGTTATCCGCTGACACTGACATGAAACAGCCCTCCCAGCCCTGGACAACGCAAGTGGCCGTTTCATTGCTGGGGCGCACCAGCGCTCGCATTGGCCTCAGCTGGATCGGCCTGCTGGTGATCATTGCCACATTCTCCCCTTTTCTGGCCAGCAGCCACCCGCTCTACCTGGTGGTGGACGGACAGGCCAGCAGCCCGTTGCTGCAACATATGACCGCACTCGACTGGGTCTGGCTGAGCGGCCTGCCCATGATTCTGGTGATTGCCCTGTTGCCCATCCCGTTGTGGAAAAAGTTTCTCTCGGTACTGATCGGGCTGGCACTCACCGCAATGATCGCCTATACCCTGGTATCGCCACCGGCCCTGGTGATCTATGAGCAATATCGTGAGCTGGAGGCTACCGGCAAGGTTGAAACCATTATCCGCGCACCCATCCCCTACTCGGCGAAGGATTACCTGCGCGACTATGCAGACACCGGTATCGAATCGCCACTCCTGACATCAGAGCAACGCCTCCACTGGATGGGCACCGATGAAAACGGTGCCGATGTCGCCTCACGAATGATTCACGCCTCCCGCATCGCTCTTGGCATCGGGTTTATCGCCACCGGTATTGCCCTGGTGATCGGTACCATCATCGGCGGCCTGATGGGGTATTTTTCCGGCATCGTGGACATTATCGGTATGCGGCTGGTGGAAATCTTTGAAGCCATCCCGACCCTCTTTCTGCTGCTGTCTTTTGTGGCCTTTTTCGGTCGTTCCATCTATATGATGATGGTCATTATCGGTATCACGGCCTGGTCGGGTTATGCCCGCTATGTTCGCGCAGAATTCCTGAAACTGCGACAACAGGATTTTGTGCAGGCCGCCGTCGCCTGTGGTCTGCCATTGCGCTCCATACTGTTTCGCCACATGCTGCCAAACGGGCTGGCGCCGCTGCTGGTCGCCACCAGTTTCGGGGTCGCTTCCGCCATTCTGGCAGAGGCGACATTGAGCTTTCTCGGTCTGGGGCTGATTGATGATCCCTCCTGGGGACAGCTGCTTAATCAGGCGGTGCAGTCCTCTACCTTCAACTGGTGGCTGGCGGTCTTTCCCGGTGGGGCGATCTTTCTGACGGTGTTTTCCTACAACCTGCTCGGTGAGTCGCTGCGGGATGCGGTGGACCCCCAAACCAACCGGAGCAAGCGCGCGTGAAGTTGCTTGAGGTGGAATCACTGATCACGGAACTGGGCGAAACCGACAACTGGCTGCGGGCGGTGAATGGCATCAGTCTGACGGTGAACGCCGGTGAAACCTATTGCCTGGTGGGGGAATCCGGCAGTGGCAAATCCGTGACGGCACTCTCGATCATGGGGTTATTACCCGCTGACCGGTTCCGTCACCCCGATGGCCGGGTATGGCTGCATGAGCCGGGCGGCGAAGCCCTCGAATTACTCAGCGCCAATGGTGAACAACTGCGCAGTGTCCGCGGTCGACGCATCGGCATGATTTTTCAGGAGCCCATGACCTCACTGAACCCGGTGCTGACCATCGGCGAGCAACTTGACGAAGTCCTCCGGATACACCAGCCCGACCTGAATGCCGAAGCCAGACGTGAGCGGATTCTGACGGCACTGGAAGAAGTGTTGATATCCGACCCTGCCAACCGCATCCTCGAGTACCCCCATCGCCTGTCCGGTGGCCAGCGGCAAAGGGTGATGATTGCCATGGCACTGATCTGTGAACCCGCGCTGTTAATTGCCGATGAACCCACCACGGCCCTGGATGTCACGGTACAGGCAGAAATTCTCAAACTGATGCGCGAGTTACAGGCCCGCTATGGCATGGGTATGTTATTTATCACCCACGACTTCGGAGTGGTGGCCCAGATAGCCGACACGGTCGGGGTCATGCGACATGGCGAACTGGTCGAGAGCGGCAAAACCTTTGACGTGCTGAGCAATCCGCAACATGCCTATACCCGCAGCCTGATTGCCGCGCTGCCGGAACGGCTGCCCCGTTCGCCCCGACCACCGGCCTCGGCACAGACCTTACTGTCGGTGGACAATCTCTCGGTTTACTTCCCGATACGCCAGGGCCTGATGCGGCGTGTCGTCGATCAATTTCATGCGGTTGATGAGGTCTCGCTGCAGGTCAATGCCGGGGAGGTCCTGGCACTGGTGGGCGAATCCGGTTGCGGGAAAACCACGCTGGGACGGGCGTTGCTCCGTTTGCAGGCAGCAACCACGGGTAGTATCCACCTGGAAGGGCAGGATATCACCCATCTGAGCCGTGCTGAAATGCGCCCCCTGCGACGTCGCATGCAAGTGGTCTTCCAGGACCCCGGCTCCAGCCTCAATCCCAGACTGCCGATTCATACGTCCCTGATAGAACCGATGCGGGTGCACGGCATTGGCGAAGATGACAATGCACGCACCCGACGGGCCGTCCGGTTTCTCGAACGCGTGGAGATGCCCGCCGACAGCCTGTGGCGCTACCCCCATGAGTTTTCCGGCGGGCAGCGGCAGCGGCTGGCGATCGCCAGAGCGCTGGTACTGGAGCCTCGCTTTATCCTGTGTGATGAGATCACTTCGGCCCTGGATGTCTCCGTTCAGGCCGGCATACTCCGCCTGCTCCGGGAGCTGGTCGACGAGGACGGCATCGGTATGTTATTTATCACCCACAACATGGGCGTAGTGGATTATCTGGCAGACCGGATGGCGGTGATGCATAAAGCGCGTCTTGTCGAGACAGGGTGCACCGCAGCCGTTATGGCAGATCCACAAAATCTTCACACCAAAACCCTGCTGGAGGCTGTACCGAGATTGAATGAATCTTTCCTGCAGACACGATCTGGCCGGGCACCGACCGAACCGGAGGCGTCATGTCAATGAACCACCCGTTGTCCAGACTGGTACCCCGCATCCTGCTGGCCAGCCTGCTGTATTGCCTGCCCTGCACGCTCGCTCTGGCGGAGAGCCAACTGGAGTTTGAGGAGGCCGAAACTGAAGCCGCCGATGATGAAAATGTCGAGGATATTGAATCGTCCAAACCCCTTCGAAAAAATATCGATAACGCCAGAAAAATATCGCACCCGGATCAAGCCGAGGCCTCAGAGGATCCCGAGCCCTCTTCAAAAACAACGAAAATTGCCCCGCACATTGACCTGAAAGAGCTGGCCCCGCCACCAGGGGTTCAATCCTTTTCCCCTGAGACGGAAGCCAGCGAGACCACAGAGCCGGAACCAGAGCCAGAACCAAAATCAAAAACCACAACGGAAACAACACCCGAAGCCCCCCACGACGAGGGTACAGCAACTGTTTTCGACGATCAGGCGGCCAGTGCAGAATCCGCCGATGAGCCCAATATCGATCCCACAGAAGAAGTGGCGGGAGCTATCACCCTGCTCGGCACGGAAATCATGCCAGGCACCTCGACCCGGCTGTCTTGGTCTTCGGGCATGCAGATTGCCGGGCTGTCTCAATCCACACCCGTACTGGTAGTGAATGGTTCAAAACCCGGACCAACCCTGTGCCTGACCGGGGCTGTCCATGGCGATGAACTGAACGGCATCGAAATTGTTCGCCGCACTCTCTACGACCTGGATCCGGAAATGCTGGCCGGACAGGTGATCGGTGTACCCATTGTCAACCTGCAGGGTTTCCAGCAGGGCAGTCGCTATCTGTCCGACAGGCGCGACCTGAATCGCCATTTTCCCGGCAATCCCACCGGCAATCTGGCGGACCGGATCGCTTATTCGCTGTTCAACGAAATCATCAGCCACTGCACGATGCTGGTGGATATCCATACCGGCTCACTGAAACGCACCAACCTGCCACAGTTGCGTGCCGATATGAACATTGCTGAAGTGCGTACATTCGTCAAAGGGTTCGACCGTATGGCAGTTGTTCACAGCAGCGGGACAACAGGCATGCTACGCACTGCAGCACTGGATGCGGGTATCGTTGCCGTGTCCATGGAGTCCGGGGAATCCCTGCGCATCCAGGAAAAACAGATCAAGGCCGGGGTGAACAGCCTCAACAGCCTGATGGAAAAACAGAACATGATTTCGAGGCTGTTTGTCTGGGGTAAACCGGAACCGATCCACTATGACTCTTACTGGATCCGGGCCGAACACGCCGGCATTTTGTTCAGCAAGAAAAAACTGGGTGACCGCGTCATCAAAGGGCAGGTTTTGGGCGTCGTCACCGACCCGATCACCAATGCCAGCCACGCCATTCATGCACGTGATACGGGACGGATTATCGGTATGGCCGTGGATCAGGTGGTCATGGCCGGGTTTGCTGCGTATCACATCGGTGCAGAAACGGAGATACCCGACGAAGAGTAGGAGGACCCGAAACAGCATCTCCGGGATTCCAACCGAAGCGGGTTACCGGCAGGCCGGCGCTACCTGTTTTTGTAGAGCAGTCGGCCTCATTGACCAGCGGAGGGATGCTGCAATGACGTGTGGCGATCGCGCCATTGCAACGTCGTGATCAGCAGGCACGGCAGAAAACTGAGGGTAATCAGGGTGGAAATCAGTATCCCCGCCAGCACCACAATCCCTACCCCGCGATAGAGTTCCGTGCCGGCACCCGGAATAAAGACCAGCGGTGCGAGTCCAAAAATTGTCGTGGCAGTCGACATCAGAATTGGCCGAAGGCGCGCCTCCACGGCGCCTCTCACCGCCGCCAGGATACTCTCTGCGCCCTGTCGCAGATTGTGCCGGGCATGGTCAACAATCAGTATCGGATTGTTGACCACCGTACCCAGCAGAATCACAAAACCCAGCATGGTAATCATATCGAAAGGTTGATGAAAAGAAGCAAAACCCAGGGTTCCCATCAACGAGCCGACACCATTGATGGCCACCAGTCCGACGATGCCACCGGCGATACCGAGCGGCACAGTGGCCAGAATCAGCAGGGGAAACCCCCAGTGAGAAAAAATGGCCACCAGCAGCAGGTAGATCAGCACCACCGACACCAGTAAATTGCTGCTCAGGGACTCTCGAGTGGCATCCAGTTGATCGGCGGCACCGGAGATCGACATACTGACCCCCTTCTGAACCTCGCCGGACGCTTGCATCGCCGGCACCATCACATCCCTGACCCGTGCCACAGCGGTTTCTAATGCCACGTCCCTAGGCGGGATAATCAATAGCGTGACCGTACGGCGGCCATCCACCCGCCGCAGACTGTCACTGTCCACTGTCTGCACCAATTCTGCCAGCGCCCCCAGGGGCAGCACCTCGCCGCTGGGGGTAAGAATGGGCTGGGCAGCCAGCTGGTCCAGTTTCTGGTCACGCACGGCATCGCTGAACAGGAAAATATCGACCTTGTCATCCTCCACAAAAAACTCATCGGTGAAGGCCCCATCGCTCAGCGCCGCGATGGTAAAACCAAAATTGTCTGCCGTAAAACCCACTTCGGCCATACGATTCCAGCGGGGGCGGATTTCCACCAGCGGTTGATCGAGCGTCAGGGACGAGGGTTCCGAATCCAGTTGCGGGCGCTCAAACAGGTCACCCGCCCGCTGAAACGCACTGGCGGCCGTTTGATAGAGGTTGTCCAGTTCGGGGCCGGAGATATCCAGATTCACCGCCCGGGTACCACCCTGATTACTGGAGATGATTGAACCTCGACCAGAAAATCCACGCATCCCGGGATAGCTGGTAAAAAGATCCGTCAGGGCATCCATCATTGGCTGAATATCAGCATCGCGGGTCGGCTCGCTGATGACTCTCAAGCCACCCGCTGACACTCTCAGGGAATAGTACTTGAGGGAGGGAATCTGTGCTTCACCCCGGTCGAACAGACGCGGATCGGCCTCCACTGACGCATCGAGAATGGTCTGGACCTCTTTACCGATGGCCATGATTTCCTGAAGATTGTAGCCCGGCGGCGCAAACATCGAACTGAACGCCTTGGGCTCCTCACCTTCGGGCAAGTATTCGGCTGGGGGCATCAGCCACCAGGCGGCACCGACGGTCGAGAGCACGGTCACCATGAGACAGGTTCTGCGACGCAGGGGGCTGTCGGTTACCCAGCACACCGCCCGGAGAATCGCACTCCGTTCAGTGACATCACCGGCAAGTCCGTAACCGTTGCCAAAACCCAATCGGGCACAGGCGGCGGGAACCACAAATACTGCCAACAGCATGGAGGCGATAATCGCACTGGAGATGGCAATGGCAATATCCGAATAAATCTGTCCTGCCTCCTCCTGTACCAGCAGAACCGGTGCGAATACCAACACTGTCGTCATGCTGGATGCCAGCACCGCTGGCCAGACTTCTCGAACACCGGCAATGGCGGCCTCGATTCGGTCCAGTCCGCGGCGTCGGGCCTGTTCAATGCTTTCCAGAACAACAATGGTATTGTCCAGGGTCATGCCGATGGCAAAGGCAATCCCCGCCAGAGAGATCACATTGATAGTTCGGCCGAATACCAGCAATCCCAGAAAAGCGGCGATGGTGCAGACAGGAATGCCCATCAGTCCAATGAAAGTCGCTCGGGGAGAACGCAAGAACAGGTACATGACAAGGGTGGCCAGCAGCGCGCCAATCGCCAGATTCTGGACGACACTCCGCACCGAGGACTGAACGTAGCGCACATCGTCGCCAATCAGGGTTATTTCGAGGCCATTGGGTTCCAGCAGATCACGCCTCACTTCGGCTACAGCTGCCAGCATATCGTGCTTGATCTGGATAACATTGGAACCCGACTCCCGCCGCACCGCCATACTGATACTGCGTTCGCCATCCACAAAGTTGAGATCGCGAATCTCAAAATGATCCATCCTGACATCCGCCACGTCTTTCAGCAGAATGTCGCTGCCGTTGCGGTGGGCCAGAATCATATTATCCAGGGTCTCCAGATCCCGGAACCGGCCCACCACCCGCATCAGGTAGCGGCGTTTGCCATCGTCGATATCCCCGGCGGAAATATCCCGGTTGCGGCTGCGAATCGCATCCCGCACATCGACCAGGCTGAGCCCCCGCTGGGCCAGGCGGGCGGGATCCACATGGACCTGCACCTGCCGCTCTGCGGCGCCCCGAATCTCTACCTGAGAGACACCGCTGACCCGCTCCAGACGGGGACGCACATCATCTTCGGCGAAATCACCGATCATATCGATATCGAGATTCAGCGGGTTACCCGTGGTCGGATGCAGGCTGAAATACATGAAAGCATTTTCTGAAAATGAGGTACTGACCAGTTGTGGCTGATCGACATTTTCCGGATAACTGGGCACCTGGCTGAGGGCATTGGCCACCCGGATCAGGGCCTCGTTGACATCGACCCCGAAGGGGAATTCCAGCTCGATACTGGCCCACCCGGTTTCTGCGACAGACTCCATGCGCTGCAGATTGGGCAGCGAGCGCAGGTAGCGCTCCTGCTCGATCAGAATCTCTTTTTCAATATCCTGCGGTGTCGCGCCGGCCCAACCGGTGACAACGCTGATCGTGCGCACACTGAGGTCAGGAATCATCTGTACCGGAATACGAAATGCCGCGGCAATCCCCAGCACGCAAATAATCAGCACGATAACGGCGAGCAATTTGCCATTCTTCACGCCCGCATCAAGCATTCAGAAACGCTCCTTAAGGGTTGGGGGACTCGACCACACGAAGCACCTGCCCATCTCGCAGGACCTCGTTGCCCCTGACCACCACGTCATCGGTAGTTGCCAATCCGCCGGTAATGACCACGTTGTCCCGCGCTTCGCGACCCACTTCTACCAGCTGACGCCGGGCAATACCCTCTCTGGCGACAAACACACTGTAGCTGCCGTCCGGATGGCGCAGCAGTGCATCACGAGGCAGCAGCATATCCCGTGAACGCCCGTCTCCCAGTTCAAAAACGGCACTGGCAGACGTACCGGGCAACAGCTGCCCCGAATTCCCTTCGGGGCGAATTCGAACCAGAAATGTCCGTGCTGAAGAGTCGCTGACAGGTACCAGCGCGGTAACCGTGCCAGAAAAACATTTCACAGGATTGCTGTCGGGACAGACATTCACCGGTGTCTTATCACTGATTTCCGAAAAGCGTTCCTGAGGCATCCTGACATCCAGGCGCACCCGATCCAGGGAGACCAGCTCAAACACCGGGTCGCCCCGACTTATCCACTCCCCCCTATCAACATACCGGGCCGCAATAACACCATCAAAGGGTGCCGGCAAAACATGCCTCTCAACCCTTTCTGCCACTGACCGCTGATCGGCTATCGCCGCTTCAAGTGATGCCTGGGCCAGGTTGAGACTGGCACGACGGGTATTTACTTCGTTTGCCGATACGTGGTTGTTCTCGCGCAGACGCAGCGCATCATCCAGTAGTCTTTGGGCCTCATCAAGCGCAGCCCGCTGCTCTGCGGTAGCCGCCCTGGCCCGCTGATACTCAAGGGTGATCAGCGCAGCATCCAGTTGCAATAACGGATCACCTTTTTTGACATGACTGCCCACATCCACCTGGAGATCAGCTATCAGGCCGTCGACCCGGGTGGAGAGACTGGCCCGCTGCAGGGCATTGACAGAACCTGACAACTTCAATATTTCGCCCAGTTCCGCCAGGTAGGGACGGGTTACGGAAACCGGCACGCTGTCGTCAGCGACAAGGACCTGGATTGGACTACCGACGAGCCATGAAACGGCCATCAGCATAACGAGCGGGGATTTCCCAAAGACCATCGGCAGTTACCAGAAGCTATGATGAGCGGGCTGAGAACCCGGTGAGAAAATTGTAGCGCGAATATTCAGCATTACGTCAACGCCCATCCTATGGATCAGCATACACGGAAACAGAATCAGCGGCACCGGCAGACGCTCAAAACCGGATTGGTAGTCAATGCACACAAGTGAGCGGTAGCCACTGATATGACTCATTTTCTGCCCGGGGATTCCAGCAGCAGATCACCTTCTACCGGCATATATTCGGTAGCCGCATTGATCAAAGCGAGCGCGGTAAACGCGGGAACACCGTAGACCTCCACCGGAATGCCATAGTCACGGCGCACCCTGTCGACCAGCAGGGCAAAATCACCATCGCCGGAAACCAGCACCAGCAGGTCTGCATGCCTTGCGTACTCCATGGCGTCAAGGGTAATACCGACATCCCAGTCACCCTTGGCAGAACCGTCGGTCCGTTTGATAAAGGGTTTTAACTTTACCTCAAAACCAATGGCTCGGAGGATAGCCTGAAACTGCCGCTGCTTCGCATCACCGCGGTCAACGGCGTAGGCGATGGCTTTGACAACCTGCCGGTTTGCGGTGGCCCTTTCCCAGAAACGGTTGTAATCGAAATGCCGCGCGTAGGCATCTCTGGTGGTGTAGTAAATATTCTGTACATCCACCAGCAGTACGGTTTTTTTCAAGGAGTCACCTGATTTTTTGGGATCGGATTCAACGGGTCGGGACAGCGCCACATCATTTATCGATGGCTAACCATCCGGGTTATTTTTCCGTTTCATCAACTCCCCCAGATTACCGAAAGGGTTGTGCGTCGCAGCCGTCTTTTGCGTTTGCGGCAATACATCGCCGTAACCGGCATCCTCATAACGGGAATGCTCGTTATCGTGGCAGTAGATACATAACAATTCCCAGTTACTGCCATCGGACGGGTTATTGTCGTGGTTGTGATCACGGTGATGAACCGTCAGTTGTTGCAGGTTCTGCCGGTTGAATTCCCGGGCACAGCGCCCGCACACCCAGGGATACATTTTCAGTGCCTGCTCGCGGTAACCCTTCTCGCGCTGGTCCCGTGCCATCCGGGCGTCGGCCACGGCCTTGTCCAGCTTGTCCGATGACATGATTCTCTCCCGCACCTTTACCCATCATCCGCTTGAGCAGCTTCCCCTGCACCGGCAAAGTCAGTAACGTTGGGGCTGGTTATCCACACAGCTTGGCTAAAACACCATGATCCTGCCCAAAAAAGTCCGTATTGTCGAGGTTGGTCTGGCGGTGAGAGGCTGTCGCGTGTCCCTGTTCTCCTCTTCAATAGTTGGCTATTGCTACTATTATCTGCAACCACCCGCACAATATGATTGGATTCACTGTGTGTTTTCATTGGCAGTGGGTAAACTGTCAAAAATCCCGCCGTCAGAAGGGAGTAATCAGCTTATGAATCGGCTGCCTGCCCACTGCTTCTCAGCGACAATGTTGTTGACGCATCGCGGATAATCCATCGCAGTTCCAGCCACACTCGCAGGGATACCAACAACACTGAAACCACCAATAACCCATTGATCAACCGTGCGGCCGGACCAACGGCATCAAGGCCAAACAGCGCAAGGTGCAGGCACAACAGCACCAATATGGCCATCACCAGTAATAGCTTCAAACCGACAGCAAGATAGACTCTGTCTCCAATCGCTACGGCAATAACCACGCTCAGAAGCAGCCCAATCCAGAAAGTATAAAGTGGCTGCCAGGCCCAGCCGAACCAGCCGATAGCCGACAGAATCAACACCAGTGGTGTCCCCCATACAATGCCCATCCAGGCCCGTTCCAGTCGGGGGTATGGCATGCCTCTCTGCCGCCGTCGCACCAGCCAGATACTGCCGCCAGCAGCAACACAGGTACAGAGTCCTGCGCCCAGCAACAGGTAGAGCAATTGCACTGACAACCCACCAAAATGGCCAAAATGCAGTCGAAACATCGATGCATATACCTGAACACCGGGCTCCCCATCGGACCACCCGGCGCTTTCCAACAGTCGGCCCTCGGCATCCAGTGCGTAAAACTCACTCCAGACCAGACGGCCCGGCACCAGAGCACCGACTTCTACCCGTTGGGCGGTTGTGCCCGGCTCGTGGACAATGATCATATTGGGCTGCATTTCGGGGCTGAGCGAGCGGACTGTCTCCAGGGCAGCCGACACATTGGCCAGTGGCGCGGCTTCACCCGTGGGTTTGGGGTCAGAGAGAAACAGCGATTCTGTGGCTGCATCGGTATTGCCCTCAAAGAACAGGGTCGCCACCACAAAACCGAGGACCTGTGACAAGCCGATCACAGCGCCGGTAATGGCGAGAGCTAATGCAAATGGGCTGCTCCACACCCCGAGGCGATTGTGCACATCTGCCAACCGCAACCGGGCTGATCCCGACCAGCGCAGGGAAAAGGCATCTTTTAGTAAATTGGGATGAGCCAAAATACCACCTATCACCAGAGCCACCATTCCCACCCCGAGTATGCCAACCAGGGTTAACCCCCACACAGAGGGCAGGGACAGACGCAAATGCAGGTCGGTGAGAAAATGAGTCCATTCATGATTAACCGGCGCACCTAGCCGCCCGGCGGGATCGGCAAAAGCCCCACTTTCACCGGCATGCACCACAAAGCGGGGCATATCGGTGTAGGGCAAGGCAATAAACAGGTGGTCCGGCGGTTCCTCCGTCCGTTTCGCCTCCAGCACCATTATGGCGCTGGCTGCATGGCTGATGGCACCCGGCTGCCACTCGGTAAATTCGGGCACAGCGGGTTGTTCCCAGCGCTCAAACTCCGGATAAAACACCGCGACAGAACCACTGAACACCACAATATACAGCAGTGCCGATAATGCCAGACCCAACCCCGAGTGACCGTTTAGAGCGAGTTTCACAAATGCCGATCGGGCACCATTTCCCCTTGCCATAATCAACCACCCACCCTGTAGAGTAAGGCACAACCACTCAGTATCAACACCGCGACACAGGCCAACAACGGTCGCCACAGTCGCGGGTCGGTGCTGCTCCACACAATAGCCAGCGGCCACAAAATCACCAGGAATAGCGCAGCGCCCACCAGCCGATTGGCGTCACTCCATTGCGACTGGGCAAACCAGCCCATCACCAGCCCGATTGTCGCCAGTAGAAACAGGGGACCCGCCAGCAACCAACGCAACAACCGATGACCCCATGGCCTCTGTTCGCCCGGGCGGGATCTGCCCGTGTGAATAACGGCCGGTCGCAGCGCCGCTCGCCAATTCGCCCCCCGGGCAATGAGAAGGAACGCCACCAGTGCCGACCAGAGAGGGGCCACCGCAAGGCCACGGTCAAAGCCGAGCGCCTGCTGCCAGGGCCAAATGGAAACCGCGATGATTCCCCAGGCAAGCCAGAGCCACACCGGACCATTTTTGCGACGCCAACAGAGGTACAGCAGAACCATCCCCGCTGTGGAAAACAGTCCCGCCAGCAGCAGTGCCACCGGCGATATAGAGGCGACAAACCAGGAATTCACAAACTATCCCCGGACTCAGTAACGCCAGTTAATAGAGGCTGTGGCCGTAGTCGGCGCACCGTAATAACTTTGTGCCCAATACAAGCTGGTGAAATATTTCTCATCGGTAACATTTTTGACGTTGAGGCTCAGCCTCAGGTTGTCACTCAGGTCGTAGTTGGCAAACACGTCCACCAGCTTGTAACTGTCCTGGATCACTTCGGCGCCACTGTCTATCCGCGATGTCTCATCCTGCCATTTGACACTCACCCCCATTTTTAGCGCGGGCAACCAGGGCAGGCGATAACTGCTGGCCAGTTTGAAAGTCTTGTCCGGGGTAAAGCGAATGACGTTCTCGTCAGTTTGCTGATTGGCGTCCATATCGAAGTTGGTATAGCCGGCCATGACATCCCAACCTCTGGTTATTTCGCCGACCAGTTCAACTTCGAAACCCTGGCTGGAAATGCCATCTGAGCTTTCATAGTATTCATCGCCGGTCATCGGGTTGAATCCGGCGGATACAGCCAGATTTTCCTGTTCGATATCAAACGCTGCAACCGATAGCAGCAGGCGACCGGCAAGCAACTCGCTCTTCACACCCACTTCGTAACTGCGACCCTCCAGCGGATCAAGTCGACTGCCGTTGATATCCTCCTCGGTCTGCTGGGTAAAAATGTCGGTGTAACTGGCGTAGAGAGCCACATTATCCAGAAGCTGGTAGACCACTCCGGCGTAAGGAGTGGTAACGCCGGAATATTTCGAATCCTGGGAGAGTCCATACGACTCGCCGGAGGTGTCCCAATCACTGACCCGCGCACCCAGCAAGACTTTCAGCTTGTCGGTAATCGACAAGCGGGTGGCTCCGTAGATGGATCGCTGCCGGTCCTTGTAATCGCCGCCGCCGCGCACTATGTCGCGCAGGTTCATATCGATACCGGAGCCGTTCCAGGTGCGGAAATCCGGCATGGCGGGAAAGTCATCGTCCATATAGGAAAAGTTGTCCACCACACTTTCGGACCAGCTATATCCCAGCACCAGGTCGTGTTCGCGGCCGGCCAACTGGTACTGGCCACTGACATAGACATCGAACAGGTCCATGGTGTTGTGTTCGGTGTAATCACTGCCATAGCCATACAAGCCGAGCCCGGTCTCCCGGTCCGGTGTGCCAAAGGCATAAAAAAGGTCGGCATCTTCGTTGTGTTTGATGTAGGTGTAAGTACCTTTAACCTGCCAACCATTGCCCAGGTCGTGGACTACTTCAGCAAAGGCCTGCGCCTCTTTGGAAATCCAGCCAGCCCAATCCGTGGCAGTACTGGTGCTGCGGTCGACACTGACCTCCGAGCCATCGCTGTACAGCAGTGGCAGCGCACCCCACATGGGGCTGTCCGACTTGTTTCTCTGCCAGGTGTAGCCAAGCGTCAGCAGGGTGGCATCGGTAATTTCCACATCCACCACACCATAGACCAGAGATTTCTCGTGAGCATAACGGTCCAGATGAGACTCATTATCCTGCCAGGCAGTGACGAACCGGCCCCTCACTCGCTCGCCCAGGCGTCCGGAAATATCACTCTCAACACGGGTGTGGTCATAGGAACCGGCGCTCGCGGATGTCTGGATCTGCAAATCGTCAGTGGGTCGTTTTCGTACCATGTTAACCGTGGCGGAGGGATTGCCGGCACCAGTCATCAGACCATTGGGACCGCGCACCACTTCCACCCGCTCGAAGGCATAAGTGTCGATATCCCCACTGATATTGCCATCGGGTACCTGCAGCCCCATACCATCGTATTGGAAATTGGTAATATCAAAACCCCGTGCAGTGAAGTACGTGCGGTCAGTTTCCACCGACTCCACATTGATACCAGTAGTGAGCGACAACACATCATTCATGTTGTCCAGCTCGAAATCATCAATCTGGGCACGGGTGATCACTGACACCGATTGCGGGGTTTCGAAGGCGGACAGACCGAACTTGGTGGCGGTATTCATGGTGGGTACGCTGTAGTCGCTACTGGACTGCACCGCTCTCACCTCTACCAGCTCAATGGTGGGGGATTCCCCTTCGTCCTCCTGATTCTCCGTGACGCCCACTCCATAAGCGCCATTGACGAAGGCGATGGCGGCGGCAAGCACACACGGCTGCCAGCACCTGTTCAGTATGGTACGCATAATTCTCCCCAAATTGTTCTACCTTGATCGGCAGAAATATCAAAACGGGAATAATACTGGTAATGATAACGATTCGCAATCTCAAATAAATCAAATAAGGTTTTCAGTGCCGACGAAACAGACGCCACTTCGTCATACCAAAGGATTCAGTGCTTGCCGTACAATGACTCAGCACACCGCTATACCGCCATAAAAACTTCCCTCGCCCGTTGGCGAGCACAGACACTGGCAGATATGACAACCAATGAGATAGAGGACACAGCCAACCCATGACCCTGCCGAAACAGGTCAGTATTGTCGAAGTCGGCCCACGAGATGGCCTGCAGAATGAATCCCGACCAGTCAGCGTGGCCGTCAAGATTGAACTGATCCGGCGGCTCGCCGAAGCAGGGCTGGGCTACATTGAAGCGGGCAGCTTCGTCAATCCGCGCTGGGTCCCGCAGATGGCTGACAGTGCGCAGGTGTTTCAGGGGATTGCGCGTCAACCGGATACCATCTACGCAGCCCTGACCCCCAATCTGACCGGCTTTGAGCGCGCTTTGGCAGCAGGGGCTCGCGAAGTGGCCATCTTTGCCGCCGCCTCGGAAACCTTCAGCCAGAAGAACATCAACTGCTCGATTGACGAGAGCCTGGAGCGCTTTGCCCCGGTGATGGTTGCTGCCAAGGCGGCCAATCTGCGGGTGCGCGGCTATATCTCCTGCATCGCAGGCTGCCCGTACGAAGGAAATGTGTCCGTAGAGCGGGTGACGCAGGTTGCGGAAAGGCTGTTACAGATGGGTTGTTACGAGATTTCCCTCGGGGATACCACCGGTGTGGGCACTCCCGACAGTATCGGCCGGGTAATTGAAGGAGTCAGCGAGATTGTGCCGATCCCGCAATTGGCCGTTCATTGCCATGACACCTACGGTCAGGCACTGGTCAATATCTATACGGCATTGCAGCTGGGTGTGGCGGTGGTAGACAGCTCCGTGGCAGGCCTGGGCGGTTGTCCCTACGCCAGAGGGGCATCGGGGAATGTGGCCACGGAAGACCTGGTCTATATGCTCAACGGCCTCGGCATTGAACACGGGGTCGATCTGGATAAAATCATCGCCGCAGGAACCTATATCAGTCAACAACTGGGCCGGGAAACCGGCTCCAAAGTGGCCAGGGCCAGATTGTCCAGAAACTGACCTGACTATTTGTCGAGGGCCGAGAGTTTTTCTCGCAACGCGTCTATACCGGGTTTGTGTTTCAGCAACTCCTGTGCTGAAAGCCCCGCCAGTTCGTGGGGGAATACCAGCCATCGGTCCGTCTCGTGCAGGTAATAGTCCGGCACCCGGTCAGTGCGGTTATTGGCCGGCTTGAAATAGGGCGTCGCCAGGCGAATTTCTGGCGGATTATCGCCGCAGTCCTGCCGGATCTCCGCCACAATCTGTTGCAGGCTCAGTCCGGTATCGTAAACATCATCCACAATCAGCAGTGAATCGGCTTTGCGGATATGGTCAATCACATAGCCCAGGCCATGCACCCGTACCGCCTTGGCCCGTTCGCCGGGCGCTGTGTAAAAAGACGTGCGGATGGCGATGTGATCCGTCTCCACACCAAAATAGGCCAACAGCTCCTGAACCGCGATCCCCACCGGGGCCCCACCCCGCCAGACGCCAATGATAAAGTGCGGGCGGAAACCACTTTCCAGCACCTGCAAGCCCAACCTGAAGGAATCGTCGAGCAGTTGCTGGGCGGCGATGTACTGTTTGGCTGACACACTATTCCCCGGGCCATAAAACAACGCCTGATTATCCACTTTCACAGGCCAGACACCAGTGGGATGATGAGTGTATGTCCAATCCATCCCTCTCTGGCCCGAGTATGAATATTGTTGATCCGGATCCCCGCGCCCTGCTGATCGAACTTTTTCATGTTGCGGTAGCAACCGCCCAACCGGCTCGGGTATTGGCTGATTTTTTACCGGCGAACCGGACTCAGTCTGCGCTGGTGATCGGCGCGGGCAAGGCCGCCTGCTCGATGGTCAGTTGTCTTGAACAACACTGGTCCGGCCCGTTGCGCGGGCTGGTGGTGACGGCCTATGGTCACAGTGAACCACTCCAACGGATTGAGGTGATCGAAGCCGGTCACCCGGTACCGGATGCCATGGGTGAGCGGGCGGCCAAACGGATACTGGCACTGGTTGCGAATCTGGACGCAGATGACCTGGTCATCTGTCTGATCTCCGGTGGCGGATCATCCCTGCTGGCCCTGCCCGCCACGGGAATCAGTTTGGCCGATAAGCAGGGCATCAATCGGGCATTGTTGAAATCCGGTGCAACAATCGATGAAATCAACCGCGTTCGCAAGCACCTTTCCGCCATCAAGGGCGGTCGCCTCGGCTTGGCCTGCACGCCAGCCCGATTGCTGACTCTGGCCGTATCCGACGTCCCCGGAAACGATCCAGCCACCATCGCTTCCGGCCCCACCACAGCGGATCCATCCACCTCCTCAGAGGCGCTGTCGATATTGCACAAATACCGAATTCCGATACCCGCAGCAATTGCCACTTGGCTGAAAAATCCCGACTCGGAAACCCCGAAGCCCGGCGATTCAAGACTGTGCAACCACGACTATCGGATCATTGCCAGTGCCGGACAATCGCTGGAAGCTGCCGCCAGACAGGCACAACAGGCCGGGTTCAACACCCTGCTGCTGGGGGATAACATCACCGGTGAATCCCGTGATGTCGCCCGTGAGCATGCGGCGCTGGCGCTGACTATCGCGAAAGGAAACGGCCCGGTTTCACCGCCCTGCGTGATACTTTCCGGCGGTGAAACGGTCGTCACTGTTCGAGGCGATGGCAAGGGTGGTCGCAATGGCGAATACCTGTTGGCGCTGGCAAACGCACTGCGGGGCACCCCCGGCATTTACGCCCTGGCAGCGGATACCGATGGCATCGATGGGACCGGTGATAATGCCGGAGCCATCCTCAGCCCGGAAACCTGGCAGCGCGCCCGGGAAAGGGGCTGGGATATCCGCAAGGAACTGAAAAACAACAACTGTTATCCCCTGTTCAGGGATCTGGGAGACCTGCTGATCACCGGTCCCACCCGCACCAATGTCAATGATTTCCGGGCTATTCTGATAATGCCCTCAGAAACAACCCTTTGATCTGATGCAATGCGTTTTCCGCTCCAGTTGCGCTAGACTATGATCACATCAAATGATTGATCACACTGAATCGTTATCGCGGAGTGCACCCTTGAGCGACATGCGCAAACTGACCCACCTGGACGACCAGGGCAATGCCCACATGGTGGATGTGGCTGGCAAGGCCGTTACCCACCGCGAGGCCACGGCTGAAACACTGGTACGGATGCAATCGGAAACTCTGGCATTGATTGGCAGCGGAGGCCACAAAAAGGGCGATGTTCTGGCGGTGGCGCGTATCGCCGGCATTCAGGCCGCCAAGAAATGTGCCGATCTGATCCCCCTTTGCCACCCGCTGATGCTCACCTCCATCAAGGTGGAATTCGAACTGCTGCAGGACAGCAACCAACTGCGCATCACCGCCAGCTGTGGCCTGGACGGCAAAACCGGGGTGGAAATGGAGGCGCTCACCGCCGCCTCGGTGGCGGCGCTGACTGTCTACGATATGTGTAAGGCGGTGGACCGCGCTATGGTGATTGAATCCACCCGCCTGCTGGAAAAGGCCGGCGGCAAATCCGGCCACTGGAAAGCGAACCCATGAAAATTCTTTTTTTTGGCAATCTACGGGAGCAATTAGGGACAGGCGAGATCGAGCTGCCGGTGGCTCCAGGGACAAATAATATTGCTGAATTACTGGAAACCCTCAAGCAACGCGGACCAGAATGGCAACAGACACTCAGTGCGGGTTCATTGCTGTGCGCCGTCAACCAGACCATGGCCACCCGTGACACATTGCTGGAGGACAGTGACGAAGTGGCGCTGTTCCCCCCGGTGACCGGCGGATGATAACCATTGCGGTACAGGCCGCCGACTTTGATGCCGGCCAGGAAATTCGTCAGTTACAGGCCGACAGAACTGACGTGGGCGGTATCGCAATATTTACCGGTCAGGTGCGCGACACCGGCGATAAGCCGCTGGGCTTCATGCACCTGGAGCATTATCCCGGTATGACTGAGGCCTCCCTGCAACAGACGGCCGAACAGGCCGCACAACGCTGGGCATTGATCGATATCCGCATTGTGCACCGTATCGGCGACCTGTTGCCCGGTGATCAAATTGTTTTCGTCGGTGTCAGTAGTATCCATCGCGAAGCGGCTTTCAACGCCTGTGAATTTATTATGGATCACCTGAAAACCCACGCGCCGTTCTGGAAGAAAGAATACTATCGGGATGGCAGCACTCAATGGGTTGAAGCAAAACAGACTGACCAACAGCGCAATGCGCGCTGGGACCAGCACAACTGAATCAGAGGCCGTTTATGCAACCACTACCCCATCAGTACCAGGCAATGACCTACGGCACAGCCCAGGGCAACTTTGCCACCACACTGAAAAATGACTGCACACTGGAAGTCGCTGCGCCATTGGATTTTGATGGGCCCGGCAACACCTGGACCCCGGAAGAAATGCTGCTGGGTGCCGTGGCCAACTGCCTGGCGCTGACCTTCAGGTCCATCGCCCGTGCAGCCGGTCTGGACTGGCTGGAAATTCAATGCACCAGTGAAGGTGTTCTGGACAAGGTGGAAAAGACAGTACTGTTTACCCGGATCAGCACCCTCGCCCAATTGACGATTGCTGACGGGGAAGATCGGGAAAAAGCCGAGAAATTGTTGCACAAGGCAGAGCAAAACTGCTTTGTCAGCAACTCCCTGTCAAGCGAGAAGCAATTCACTGCGGACGTGCAGGTCAGTCAGGCCTGATTACAATTTCACCTTGTCGCCCATATCCGGCACACAGGCATCCCAGCCCAGCTCTTCGCCAATGCTGATACGAAACTGATCGGCTGCCTCTTCATCGCCATGGGTGACAAAACAGCGTTTTGGCGCGGCGGGCATTTGCTGCAACCAATGCAACAATTCCAGCCGGTCGGCATGGGCGGAGAGAAAATCCAGACATTCCACCCGCGCTTTCACCTCATGGTAGCGATTGAAGATCTTGATTTTTTTCTCGCCGCCCACCAGGCGGGCCCCCCGGGTACCCGGTGCCTGATAACCGGCAAACATTACGGTATTGCGATGGTCACCGAGCATTCGCTGCAGGTGATGCAATACCCGTCCGCCCGTTGCCATACCGCTGGCCGAGAGAATAATGGCCGGCACATGCACCCGGTTGATGGCAATGGAATCCTCCACCGTTCGGGCAAAGGTGACATCCCGTGACAGCTGCTGGCAGGAAGCCTTGTTCAGCCGGTGATAGCGATGGTGCCGAAGCATGACCTCCGTGGCACTGATCGCCATGGGGCTGTCCAGAAAGACCGGTAAATAGGGAATTCGCCCCTGCTGCCGCAGCTCGGTAATCAGATAAAGCATGGCCTGGGCACGCCCTACCGCAAAGGTCGGGATCAGTACGGAGCCACCCGCAGACACCGTGTCATTAATGATTTCAGATACCACGTCCCAGACATCGCGATTGTCATGGAGACGATTGCCATAGGTGGATTCAATCACCAGGTAATCACAGGATACCGGCAGTTCCGGAGCCCGCATTACCAGGTCATTGCTGCGACCCATATCGCCGCTGAAAAGAATATGCCGGCCGCCCGCATGCACATCCAGAAAGGCGGAGCCGAGAATATGGCCATTGGCATAAAAACTGGCCTCGATATCACCCATGGTTACCGTCGCAGTCGACTCGCCTGCACGCGCATCTGCCACGGAACTGAATCCCACCACTTCAAATTGTTTCATCGCCTTTTCCGCATCCTGCCGGGTATAGAGTGGTAGGGCTGGCTGGTGCTTGCTGTATTGATGGCGATTGCGGTATTCCGCCTCCTCCTCCTGCAGATGTGCAGAATCGGCCAACAGGATCTTACAGAGGTCACGGGTTGCCTGGGTACAATAGATCGGCCCATTAAAACCGTCTTTAACCAATCTCGGCAGGTAGCCACTGTGATCCAGATGGGCATGGGTAAGGAACACCGCCTCAATTGTGCCGGGGTCAACCGGAAAGGGTTTCCAGTTGCGCTCCCGCAGATGCTTGTAGCCCTGAAACAATCCACAGTCCACCAGCACCCGCCGATCATCTACCTCGATCAGATAACGTGAACCGGTTACGGTGTTGGCGGCACCCAAAAATGCCAGAGTCACCCGATTGCCCATAGTGCCATTTCCTTATTTTCTGCCCCGACCCTTCGCCGGGACTGCTTTACTTTTGATTATAGAAGCCGCCTCCCCGGCTTCATAGAATTCAGATCAAGTCAGCGGGGAATGGCTGGAGAGGGGTGACTAGAAAAGCAGATCGGAAAACGATAGGTATGGTACGGCGTTGCCCTCATCAATGCTTTCCCCGAGACGGTGCACCACAAAGCCATTGCCCTGTGAAACACTGGAAAGCACGCCGCTGCTCTGGCTGCCCGCCAGTTGGGCACGCACATTCCCCTGCGCATCCTGAACCAGCCGTGCGCGCAGGTATTCCTGACGTTTCGCCGCATGCGGTCGACTGAATCCGGCAATCACGGGAATTGGCGTGGGCAGGTAATCACTGGCCCCCTGGCTTTTCAACAAATAGGGGCGCGCAGCAATGGCGAAGGTGACAAATACCGAGGCGGGATTACCGGGCAGGCCGATAAAGGGGGTGCCCTGCACCTGACCGAACGCCAGCGGCTTGCCGGGTTTGATGGCCATGCGCCACAGATCCAGGCTGCCCAACTTCTCGACACAGCCCTTGACGTGGTCCTCATCACCCACAGAGACTCCGCCGCTGCTGATGATACAGTCGGCCTCGGCAGCGGCCCTGCGCAACGCCTGCTCGGTAGCCTCTGGCGTATCCGCTACCCTGCCCAGGTCGACATAATCGAAACCCAGTGCCTGCAACTGACCCATCAGGGTAAAGCGGTTGGAATTGTAGATATGTCCCGGCGGCAGCGGCTCGCCGGGTTCCACCAGTTCATCGCCGGTACACAACAAAGCGACCTTGAGGCGCCGGTATACTGGCACCTCGGCAATACCGACCGAGGCCAGCAAACCGAGGTCCTGGGGTTTGAGGCGGTGGCCCCGGACCAATACGGTGGCGCCGCAGTGAATATCCTGTCCGGTGGGGCGTATGTTGGTGCCGGACTTGATATCGGCGGCCAGGGTCACCCGGGCATCATCCCAACGACACTGCTCCTGCATCACCACCGTATCGGCACCGGGAGGCACTTCCGCACCCGTGAAGATACGAGCGGCACTTCCCGGCTGTAGCGGCTCTGGCACAGCACCCGCCGGAATGCGTTGACTGATCGGCAAGGTGGTTTCTTCGCCGGTATTGCAGTCGGCAAAGCGCAGGGCGAAACCGTCCATGGCGCTGTTGTCCGCCGGCGGCACATCTACCGGCGATTCCTGGTCAGCAGCCAACACTCGACCAAGGGCCTGCATCAAAGATACGGTTTCGGTATCCGACAGTGGTTGTGCCGCGGCCAAAAGCTGCTCCAGCGCCTGTTCGACGGTCATTAATCCAGATCGGTCACAACAGTTCATGAGCGGCCCTCGCATTCAGCAACCCGCGCCACATGAGGAATGAAATTGCAGGGGCGGGTGCGGGCATCCAGTTGCTCGCCGAGGATCCTGTCCCAGGCGGTACGGCAGGCATTGGTGGAACCGGGCATGCAAAACACCAGCGTGCGGTTGGCCAGACCCGCCACCGCACGGGACTGCACAGTAGAAGTGCCGATCTCGGTAAAGGAAATTTGCCGGAACAGCTCGCCAAAACCTTCCACCTGTTTGTCGAACAGTGGCAGCAACGCCTCCGGGGTGGAATCCCGATCAGTGAAGCCAGTGCCGCCGGTCACGAGCACTACCTGGAGTTGCGGGTCGGCAATCCAACGGGACACCTCAGCACGCAAACGGTAGATATCGTCGGGGACTAGTACCCGGTCCGCCAGCACGTGGCCGGCTTCGGAAAGACGGTCCACCAGCAACTGGCCGGAGCTGTCCTGTTCCAGCGTGCGAGTGTCGGAAACCGTGAGGACGGCGATGTGCAGGGGGACAAATTCTTTGGCGGCGTGGGACATAAATTCTCTCTTGTCTTCAGTTCGGTTGATTCGGGTCAGATCCGCGTGGGCTGTGGAAACCATCAGCGGGAGGCGGACACCAGCAGCGAAATGATCAGCAACCCGAATAATACAAAGGAAAGCATTTTCCAGAATAGCAGCATATCCTTCTCCACCGGACGCTGCGGGTCTTCCTTGAGAAATTCCGGGTTGGGTTGTTTCAGGTCCCGAAGGAAACCCTGCAGGGTTTCGTAACGCTGTTCCGGCTCAATGGACACAGCCTTTTCCAGTGCCCGGTCAAACCAAAACGGAATCAGATCCCGGTGATGGTAACTCGGAACGTAGCGCATCCGCAGGAAGTCTTCCCGGGAACGGCATTTTTCCATGCGGTGACCATAGGGCAAAAAGCCGGTAAACATTTCGTAGACAATCACACCCAGGGAATAGATATCGCCACGGATGCCGGTGTTGATACGGAAGCGGTAGGCGGGGTCAGCATAGTCCAAGGTGCCCAGTGCCACTTCGCGGGTCATCGGCGTAAATATTTCATGAATGCCGGGAACATACACCGAGCCAAAATCAACAATGCGAACCTCCATGTCCGGCGTCACCATAATGTTGCCGGGCTTCAGATCCTGGTGCACGGTTTCCTTCTCGTGCAGCGCCTCCAGGCCGGCAGCGATTTGCTCCACCAGCGCGATCAGGTCCCTCGGTCGGCGCTCCTGGTGCTGTTCCAGCCATTGGTCCAAGGGCAAGCCCGGCACCAGTTCCATCAGGTAGTAGAGAAATTTTCTCTCCCCTTTCGGGGCGATCACCTTGACCACATTGGGATGGTCGACCCGCAGACCGATCCACTCCTCCATAATAAAGCGCTCAATATAGGCAGGGCTGTCACAGTAATTCTGCGACGGGGTTTTCATCACCAGCTCCGCACCAGTGTCCAGGTCCCGCACCCGGTAGAGCTGAGTTCGCTCGCTGGCATACATTTCTGCCAACACTTCGTAGCCATCAATCTTCAGTCCGGGGGACAGATCAGGCGGGAACGGCAGCCGGGTCAACCGCTCGTTAAGGTCCTCGATATTCTCCAGCGCCAGGTGATCGATACGCAGCAGCACACAACTGAGGTTGTCATTACTGCCGGCGGCCCGCGCAGCAGCAACAATGGTACGACAGGCGCGCTGGTAATCTTCCGGATGGCGCTCGATCAGTCCTCGCAACGCTTCAATGGAAAGGAAATCGTGTACCCCATCGCTGGTGAGCAGAAAAATGTCACCCTGCTTAAGGGTGACAACGCTGGCATCCACATTGAGGCTGGTATCCATACCCATGGCGCGGATCAGGTAATTCTGTTCGGTGGAAATACCCGCCGAGTGATCCCGGGTCAACTGGGTTAATTGTCCGTCCTCTGCCGCCAGGCGGTGGATACGGCTGTCGCCGATATGAAACAGGTAGCCCAGGTGGGACTTGATCACCAGCACACTCAGGGTGGTGACATAACCCCGCGCCTCATTGTGGATTTCGTGCCCCAGGTTATATAGTTGACGATTCAGCGGGGTGAGAATTTTCTGAATAGCATGTTTGACACTCCAGGTCTCCGGGGTCGTATAGTAATCGTTTAGCACCGAGCGAATGCACAGCTCCGCCGCCTCCCTGCCCGCCTCGGCAGTGCTGACGCCGTCTGCCAGCGCCACAACGATGCCTTTGGTATTGAGCAAGTGATCGTCGGGAATACGATAGCCCACGGCATCCTCATTGACCGGTTTGACGCCTGCATCGGAGCAACACCCCACAGTGGCCCGGAAAACATTTGCTGTTTCAATGCCCCCTTGACTCACGTATGCACCTTCTCCGTCACGTTGGTTGCCATGTCAGCTTACGTCGATCAGCTCCACTGTTCCATCAGGTAATACTTCGGCCATCTTGCCGGAAGGCTCCTTCAGGAAAATCACACCTACAAACAACAGAACAGCGGAAGCGGCAATCAGCAGAAAAAAGGTTTGATAATCGACAAACGACAGAATGGTCAGATAGGTCACACCACCAACGTTGCCATAGGCTCCAGCCATACCAGCGATCTGGCCGGTCATACGCCGCTGCACTAGCGGCACCATGGCAAACACGGCACCCTCCCCCGCCTGGACAAAGAACGAGCAGCACATGGTGGCAAGCACCGCCAGAAAAATCCACCAGGTGCCATCGATATGGCTAAGCAGGAAATAGCCTGCGGCGAGCCCGGAAATCAGAATCATCAGGGTCTTCCGACGTCCGAACCTGTCACTCAGCCAGCCGCCACCGGGACGTGCCACCAGATTCATGAAAGCGAATCCTGAGGCCAGTAGCCCAGCCTTGACTGGGTCGAGTCCCTCAAAGGTTTCCAGGAAGAACAATGGCAGCATCGAGACCACCGCCAGCTCGGAACCGAAGGTAACAAAATAGGACCCGTCGAGAATCGCCACCTGCCTGAATTGGTAACGTTGCATTTCCGGGACACCCTGTTTCAGGTGTTCGTGGTTCACCTTCCAGATCTGGTACACCTGGAATAGATAGAGCAGCACCAGACCGATGTAGATACCACCGGCCCCTCCCGAGGAGAGCAGTCCCAGGTTGGACGGAGACAATTTCCAGGTCAGTACTGCAAGGGCGATGTACATCGGGATATTCATCGCCAGGTAAAACCAGAAATCTCCCCAGCTGGATACTTCCAGGCCACCGGATTTTTTCGGTTTGAAATAGGTGGAACCCTTTGGCGTATTGCGAGCTTTCAGGTAGTAAAATACACCATAGAAGGAAGCGACGACACCCGTAAGACCCAGGGCATAGCGCCAACCGTCATCACCCCCAAACATCAGGGCAATGGTAGGCAGCGCCATGGCGCCGGCCGCAGAACCGAAGTTGCCCCAGCCACCGTATATACCCTCCGCCAAGCCCACCTGTCTGGCCGGAAACCACTCACCGACCATACGAATGCCAATCACGAATCCTGCACCGACAAAGCCGAGCAGAAAACGGAATAACGCCAACTGTTCATAGCTGGTGGCCGTGGCAAACAACAGGCAGATACCGCCGGAAAGTATCAGCAAACCGCTGAAAATATGTCGTGGCCCAAACTTGTCTACCAGAATACCAATCAGTATCCGGGCGGGAATGGTCATGGCCACATTGAGAATCATCAGTGCCTTGACCTGCTCTCCAGTGAGGTCAAAAGCCTCCTTGATTACCGCCAGCATTGGGGCATGGCTGAACCAGACGACAAAACTGAGAAAAAAGGCGAACCACGTAATATGCAGCATCCTGATTTTCGGATCTTTGAGGTCCAATAAATTGATTGTTGCCTGGGACATGGTGTTTTTCCTCGCGGGAACTGTATCTGACTGTAAAACGACAACCGGGACTGATGAGCCGAATCTACCTAGAGGTTGCGGAATGACAGTTGATCCAGGTCATCGGGCGAAGCTTGTAAAAAAGACCAGCTCGCCTGCTAATACCACCAAGGAGGTAATTACAGAACCATAAATAATTCATGAATTTCAGATAGATAGCCAAATACCATGGCCGGCAACCCAAAACCTGCCTTAACCCGTCTATTTAGTGGTACCCCCTAAGAGAAGAACCTCTTCGGGGACACGCTTGACGTACATCAATTGCAAGCTGAGGCAGGCACCGCAGAATTTGTTATGCCATTTTTAGGTCAACCAAGGAGTTGCACCATGAAAACCATACTTGCGGCAATCGACCTGGATTCAAATGCAGAGAGTGTGCTCGATGCGGCCATTGATCTGGCTATGCAGTACCGTGCCGTGTTGATTCTGGCAACCGTGGAAACTGAATTACCGGGTATGGAAGGTGCCACTGATGAAGAGCTGAAGAAAGAAATACAGCTGTCCTACGATGAGGCGTTGACACGGCTGAAGAACATGGCCGATGACCTGTCTGCCCGGGGTATCAACTGCCGTGCAGTCATGCTGGAAGGGAAGCCCGTCGATCAATTGATACAGGCTGCGGACCGTCTACAGGCAGACCTGATCGTCATCGGCAACCACGGTCACAGCCCCTTCTACGATACCCTGATCGGCGGAACAGCCCCCGGCGTGATTCACCGGGCCCGGCAGAAGGTCTTACTGGTGCCGGTGACAAACTAGTGCCTGTTAACACCAAGCTTTTACCCCTACTCCAGGGATTTTGCGTCCGGTCCATTTCAGTCGGACGTTTTTTTATTACCCAGAGGATCGACTATGGAACTCGTCTGTCCAGCGGGCAGCCTGCCCGCACTCAAGGCCGCCGTGGACAATGGTGCAGATGCTGTCTACATCGGTTTTCGGGACGCCACTAACGCCCGTCATTTCGCCGGCCTCAACTTTAATGACAGCAAGGCAGACCAGGCCCTGGAACACGCCCGCAGGCACGATGTCCGGTTATTCGTGGCCATCAATACCTATCCACAACCGCACAACTGGAGCGCCTGGCAGACAGCGGTAGATCGCGCCGCGCATCTGGGGGTTGACGCACTGATCGTCGCCGACCTGGGTGTACTCGACTACGCCCGGGAACGACATCCGCAACTCGCCCTGCATCTATCGGTTCAGGGATCGGCCACCAACGCTGCCGCACTATCCTTTTACCAACGCCGGTTCGACATTCGCCGTGCCGTGCTGCCGCGAGTGCTTTCCCTGTCCCAGGTGCGGCAACTGGCGGCTGTCAGTCCGGTGGATCTGGAGGTATTCGGTTTTGGCAGTCTGTGCATCATGGCCGAGGGCCGCTGCCATCTGTCATCCTATGTCACCGCCGAATCCCCCAACACCTGTGGCGCCTGCTCACCTGCTTCAGCGGTGCGCTGGCAAGAGACAGCCAGTGGCCGGGAGTCACGCCTCAACGGGGTGTTGATCGACCGCTTTAAGACCGGTGAAAACGCTGGTTACCCCACCCTCTGCAAAGGCCGTTTCAAGGTAGGAGAGCAGACCTATCATGCCCTGGAGGAACCCACCAGCCTGAACACCCTGGCATTGATTCCCCAGCTGGCGGAGATCGGCATCAAAGCCATCAAGATCGAAGGACGCCAACGCAGTCCCGCCTATGTGGCGCAGGTGGTAAGCGTGTGGCGGGAAGCACTGGATCATTATCACAATGCCGGCGAATGCTTCACCCCTCGCAGGGAGTGGTTCGAGACTCTTTCCAGGGTTTCCGAGGGCAGTCAAACCACCTTTGGCGCCTACTCACGTCCCTGGCAATAAACACCCACAACAACGGGGAATAACCGATGCAATTGTCCCTGGGACCCATTTTCTATTACTGGCCGCGACAACAGGTGGAAGACTTTTATCACCAGGCACTGGCTTCCCCCGCTGATATCGTCTATCTGGGGGAAACTGTTTGCCCAAAGCGGCGCGAGGTTCACCCATCGGAGTGGCTGGAAATGGCAGCACCACTGGCCGAGGCGGGCAAACAGGTAGTGCTCTCCACCCTGGCACTGATCGAGTCACGTGCCGACCTGGCAACCTTGCGCAAGCTCTGCGATCACAGTGGCTGCCTGATGGAGGCCAACGACATGGCAGCGGTGGAACTGCTTTCGGAGCGAAATCTGCCATTTGTCGCCGGTCCGTCCATCAATATCTACAACAGCGCCAGCCTGCGTGTCCTGCAACAGGCGGGCATGATGCGCTGGGTGATGCCGGTAGAGCTGAGCCGCCACACGTTGCAAGGTATCCTCGAAGAAGTCCAGCAGTTCGGTTTTGCCCAACAGGTACAAACGGAAATATTCAGCTATGGGCATTTGCCACTGGCCTACTCCGCTCGCTGTTTTACCGCCCGCAACCACAACCTGCCAAAGGATGACTGCCAGCTGAGTTGCCTGGATTATCCAGACGGTATTCCCGTGCACACGCGTGAAAATACGTCGCTATTTACCCTGAATGGCATTCAGACACTCTCTGGTGATATTCACAATTTGCTGGCGGAATACCATGACATGGCAGCTATTGGTGTTGATATTCTTCGCATCAGTCCAAACAGCAGCAACACATTCCAGGTGCTGGAGCAATTTGACCGGATACGTCGAGGAGAAACGCTCAGCAATCAACTCATTGCCAGTGACCAGGGAGCAGCCACATTTTGCAATGGCTACTGGTATGGCAAGCCGGGCATGGACTTCACGTAATGGTGTTTTTCGCTCGACCAGAGCCGGTTGCCTCTGCACCAGAACATATCACTCTCCTGCAGGATTCTGCATGCCAACTGTTCGCAGAATACTCTGACATGAAAAGGCGTAACCATGACTGACAAACTCCGATCCAATTGGGATCCGCAATCCGAAGCGGTTCTTCGCGACCAACGCGCCGCTTACGACAACATGCGTGAACAATGCCCTGTCGCTTACAACGAGGCTATGCAGTGGTCACTATTCCGGCATCGGGACCTTACCCGGGTACTTCACGATCACGACACCTTCAGCAGCGTGGTGTCCCGGCACCTGTCCATCCCGAATGGTATGGATCCCCCGGAACATACAGTCTACCGGCATATCATCGAGCCCTACTTTGCGCCGGCCCGAATGGAGGCATTCGGACCTTCCTGCCGGAAAATCATCACAGAACTGCTTGACCAAGTACCGGCTCAAAGTGACGTGGAACTGATGGCCGATATCGCCCAGCCCTTTGCGGTACGGGTTCAATGTGCATTTCTCGGCTGGCCACCTGGCCTGCACGATCCGCTAGTCCAGTGGGCCAGAAAGAATACCGAAGCCACCCGCGCTGGAGACCGGACAGCGATGGCGGATATTGCACGCGAGCTTGAAACCCTCGTCGTCGACATGCTTGAAACGCGTCGTCAGGCTGGCGCAAAACCTGGTGATGACATCACCGCAGACCTGATGCACGAAGAGGTCTGGGGACGCCCATTAAGTCATGAAGAGATGACGAGCATTTTACGGAATTGGACCGTCGGAGAAATTGGTACCATTTCTGCAGCAATCGGCATACTGGTTCACTATCTGGCGAAACACCTTGAGGTACAGAAACGGTTGCGCGAACAACCATCCCGGTTGCCCGGGGCCATTGATGAGATTCTGCGGATCCACGGCCCCCTGGTGGCCAACCGGCGCATCACGACCTGCCCGGTGGAAATTGGCGGCCGAAAGATTGGTGCCGGAGAGCGAATCTCACTGAACTGGATTTCCGCCAACCGGGATGGCGATGTCTTCGATAGCCCGGACAGCTTCCGCCTGGATCGCGACCCGACCGAAAATCTGCTTTATGGTGCGGGCATCCATGTCTGCCCCGGTGCACCGCTGGCTCGAATGGAGTTGCTGGCAGTCATGGAGGCACTGTTCGAACACACCGAGTGGATCGAGCCTGTAGCGGGCAAACCAGCAATCAATGCTGTCTATCCCGCAAGCGGCTTTTCCTCATTGCCATTGCGATTCAGAACAGCCTAATGATTTACAATCACCATATTAATGGGTAGTCATTTACTGATCGTAGTAGTGGTATAAACACTTCAACAATAGTGATGGATCAATCTGATGAGCAATCAGCAACCGAATAATCCCCTACATGGCGTGACCTTGCAGCAAATTGTCACGGCGCTGGTGGAGCACTACGATTGGGATGGCCTGGCCCGGCGAATTGATATCAAGTGTTTTAAAAATGCCCCGTCCATCAAGTCATCGCTGACTTTCCTGCGTAAAACCCCGTGGGCCAGGGAAAAAGTCGAGGGTTTGTATCTCTCGACCTTTAACAGGCACGCCCCCGGGAGAATCGTTTAAATACCATTGGCCATGGCCCCCGCACCCGACAACAACCGTCTTATCGGCAGGGGCAAGACATCGCGTTCTATGCTGTCCAGAAGGTTTTTCACTCCCAGGCCCAGTTCAGTATCACCCTCCAGGCAAAGCTCGCGACGGAAAAACAGCGTATCGGGGTCTTCGCGACCAGAGGCGAGTAACGCAAACGCTCTGGCTCGACCCAGAATAGTGACATCGGCTGTGTCGTTCGGCGGCAAGACCAACAAACGGGGATGGCAGCCAACGATGTGCCAACCGACACCCATATCGGTCACCCGGATTTCCAGAGTTCGTCCCTCAAGGAATGCCAACTCACCTTCAGCAGAGGCCTCCTCCAGCAATTGCTGAAGCACATTTTCCAGCAACCATTGCTGTATTCGAAAAGGCACCCGGCGACAGAACGGGAAAATCAGGGTTTCGGCACGTGCCATCCAGAGCGCGCGACGGGTAGAAGATGTTGCCATAGGAGAAACTCCGCTCAGAAGAACTTAGCGCCTGTTCACATTAATTTTTGTGGTGTTCCACCGCCCATACGGCGGCTTCCACCCGGGAGCGCAGCCCCATTTTTTTCAGCAGATGTTTGACATGGACCTTGACCGTCGCCTCAGCAATATCGAGTTCGCGACCAATCAACTTGTTACTCAGCCCTGCAGAAACCATCCGCAGGATTTCCTTTTCGCGACGAGTCAGGGCATCGTAGCCTGAATCCTGTTCCTGGCGGGCGTTATCACGGAAAGCTTTGGCCAGCACCTCGGTGAGCTCGTGTGACAGTACCATCTTGCCGATACAGGCATCGCGGATTCTTTCCACCAGCTCTCCCGGCTCCATGTCCTTCAGCAGATAGCCATCGGCTCCGGCCTTGAACGCCGCCAGCATATCTTTGCTTTCATCGGAAACCGTGAATACCACAATACGGCAACACACGCCCGCCTCGCGCATTTCCCTGAGGGTGTCTATCCCATCCATGCCCTTCATGCTTAAATCGAGCAGCACAAGGTCTACGTCCTGCCCCTGTCGCTTGACTAATTCAACCGCATCGCGACCATTACTGGCTTCGCCGACCACCTCCATATCATCCTCCAGCGCCAACAGCTGGCGTACGCCCTTGCGCAGCAACGGGTGGTCATCCACCAGGATCAACTTGCTTTTAGACTCGTTCATGGTCGCCTCTTCAAAAGGAACATCATTGTCACAATAGGGTCAGTTTAGAACGCCACTCCTTAAAATAAATTGATCTGGCGCAGGTGAATAGTTGATCATTTTACTCAGGAAAAGGCATCTGGCATAAAACTGAGAACCACTTCGGTACCCCCCTCCTCCCCGGGGTGTATATCCAGGGTACCCTGTAACAGTTCCGCCCGTTCCCGCATGGTAGAAAGCCCGTAGTGGTGTTCCTTGACCGGGTCAGCGGCAATCCCCACACCATCGTCCAGCACCCGGAATACTGCGCGGTTATCGGCACCTCGCTCACAGCGCAATTCGATACAACTGGCCCCGGCGTGCTTGAAGGCATTGGTGATGGCCTCGCGGATAATCTGCAAAACATGGATATCCTCATTGGGGGTCAGCGGACAGTGCCCCAGGTGGAATTCCAGCTTCACCTCGGTCTGCTCTCTCTGGCGATCAAATTCATCCACCGTGGCTTTCAACGCCTGATAAAGGCTCGGGGCATCCAGTTTCAGCCGGAAGGTCGTCAATAGTTCCCGCAAATGCCGATAGGCGGCATTCAATCCCTGCTGCAGATCCTCCAAGCCCTCGCGCAGTTGCTCTTCCGGGGCCTCCCGATCAAACAGCCGCACCAGCAGCGCAACTTGCATCTTCATGTAGGACAGGGACTGAGCCAGAGAGTCATGCAATTCCCTGGCAATAATGGAGCGCTCCTCGAACAGCATCACCCGCCGACTCAATCCTTCCCGGTAATGCAGCGCCATGGCGGCCGCCAGATGCTCTACCACGGCCTCGATCAGCCGTTGCTGCCAGGCTTCCAGCACCATGTTTTGCCCGGTATTCACATAGAGAAAACCGAAACTGTCACTGGAATCCTCGATGGCAAAGGATATTTCACCGGTGTTTTGCTGACTGCTGCCGGGGCGCATAAAACAGTCCAGGCAGTCGCCGATCAGGCACTTGTGTTGCTCTCCGGCGGGCAAAATCAGGTCATATTTGTCGGTATTGGCTTCATTGGCCAGGCACAGCGACAACTGGGGAATGCCCGTCAACAACTTAAGGTCAGTGATGATGTCGGTCAATTTTTCGCGGCTGGCAACTCCCTCGGACAAACGCTGGGCAGTGTTGTAGAGGAAATCCAGCATCTGGTTGGAGCGCTGCAGCTGGGCGGTTTTTTCATCCACCATGTCCTCCAGTTTTCGGTAGTGCCTCGCCAGATTGGCGGACATATCGTTGAAGGTACTGCAGAGCAGGCCAATCTCATTGACCGCCTCGTAATAGGTGCGGTAGGAGAAATCACCGACACTGGTGTGCTCAGCGGCCCGCACCAGATCCTGCAGAGGTCGAACCAGGTTCTGGTCGGTGCGCATGACGATGAACACCAATGCCAGAAATGACAGGAAAATGCTGAGCCCTTCATAAATGCCCAATAGCTCAATTTTCTCCTCGGTGTTTTGCTGGATGCTCAGCACCAACCTGTCAATATCGCCCACGTGTTCCTCGACATGCCCCAGGTATTCCCGACTGGCCGCCGCCAGACTCCCCTGTTCAGCAGAACCCAGAGACAACAATAACGGGGCCATATGCTGTTCCCAGTTAGTGACCACCCGCTGGTAGGCGCGATTCAGACTGATGTCACTGTGCTCGCCCGCCACCCGGGCAATGCTCGATTGATACAGCTTTTCAGAAAAAGTACGGTGCTCGTCCGCCAGGGTGTCAATCAAATCTATCGGATCTGCCTCTCCCGCCACGGCCTGCTGCAGGTGTACCGCAATGCGGTAGGTCTGCATCCGCATCGAACCGGCAATATTGATCGCCTCGGCATCGTGCTGGGTATTCAGGGTCACCAGCAGAGAGACCAGCATACTGGACAGGGCAAGCAGGCCGATCACCAGCATCGGGATCAATACCTGAATCGCAATCGATTGGGAAAAACGCAATTTTCTGCCGGTCAGCATCATTGCCATGGTTATTACCACCAAATATCCACTTTCGGAGCAGTCATCTCCACCCATCCCGACAACCAAAAACAACCTTATGTTATTTAAGGTTTTTTAAAAAAATCACCCTACCACTTAGGTAGTACTTTAAAAAACCCCATCAAATTCAAGCGGTTCGATGATTGATACAGGTCATGTTCGGGACCACTCACTGTTACTACATTCAAACCACATTCGGGAGAAAATGAAAAGCCCATGACCACAGCCCAGTCACAAAACTGGCCACATAAATGGTACAGCCTCGGTATCTGCACGACCGCTTTTGCCGCCCATTTTGCCGCCTGGACCCTGTTTGCGATTCTCGGCATGCAGATCAAAACTGACCTGGGTCTGAGCGAAACCGCCTTCGGACTGCTGGTGGCGGCACCGATTCTTACCGGTGCTCTGGCCCGGCTGATCAGCGGCGTGCTGGCGGAGCATTTTGGCGGTCGGCTGATATTTTTCGTGCAATCGCTGATTGTAGCGCTGGCGCTGTTCACCCTCCCCTACGCCAGGACCTTTGGGCAGTTTCTCTGTGTCGGCCTGGTACTGGGTATCGCCGGAGGCACCTTTGCCACTGGTATCAGCCTGGTTTCCGGTTGGTTCCCGGCCTCACAACAAGGCACCGCCATGGGTATCTTCGGTGCCGGCAATGCCGGGGCCGCTATCACCAACCTGGTGGCCCCGTTGATTATCCTCTCTTATGGTTGGCAGGCAGTACCCAATATCTACGGTACTGTACTGCTGACAATCGCGGTACTGTTCTGGTTCTTTAGCTGGTCGCCGTCGGACAAAAGCTATCGGACCAGGCCCCGGCAATCCTGGGCAGAGGATATGAAACCGCTGAGGGATCTGCGGGTGTGGCGTTTCGGCCTCTACTACTATTTTGTGTTCGGCGGCTTTCTGGCCCTGACCCTGTGGCTGCCCCAGTACTATGTGGGCGAATACGGCCTCGACCTGAAAACCGCCTCTTTTGCCACCCTGCTGTTCACCCTGCCGGCGGCCATTGTGCGCGCCCTGGGAGGCTGGTTCGCCGACAACTTTGGCGCCCGCCGCATCAACTGGTCAGTGTTCTGGGTGTGCCTGGTATGCCTGTTTTTCCTCTCCTACCCGCCCACCACCATGACCATCCACGGCATCGAGCGGAATCTGTTTCTCAACATCCACATCAACCTGTGGGTGTTCGTGCTACTGACCTTCGTGATAGGGCTGGCGATGGGCTTCGGCAAGGCCAGTATCTACCGGATTATCTACGACTATTACCCGGATAACGTCGGCGTGGTAGGCGGCGCGGTGGCCGCCATCGGCGCTCTCGGCGGCTTCTCGCTGCCCATCCTGTTCGGTTTGGCGGCCGACCTCACCGGCATTCGCAGTTCCTGCTTCATGTTGCTCTACGGGGTGCTGGCGGGCTGCATGGTGCTGATGTTTTACGCCATCAAACTGGATCAATTTCGGCACCGGCTGGATCAGGCAAAAGCCGACGATTTTTTAACGTTATAAGACTGTACTCACGAGGAGAGCCATCATGGCCGATCTACAAAAATGGGATGTCGAAGATACCCGGTTCTGGGAATCAGAAGGCAAAAAGATTGCCACTCGAAATCTCTGGATATCCATTCCCAGCCTGCTGTGCGGATTTGCCGTGTGGCTCTACTGGGGCATTATCACGGTACAGATGCTAAACCTGGGTTTTCCGTTCGCCCAATCCGAGCTGTTCACCCTCACCGCCATTGCCGGCCTGACCGGCGCCACCCTGCGAATACCCAGCAGCTTTTTTATCCGGCTGTGCGGCGGGCGCAACACCATTTTCTTCACCACTGCGCTATTGATGATCCCCGCCGTCGGTACCGGTATCGCCCTGCAGGATAAAAACACCCCACTGTGGGTATTCCAGGCGCTGGCACTGCTGTCCGGCTTCGGTGGCGGCAACTTTGCCTCATCCATGTCCAACATCAGCTTCTTCTTTCCCAAAAAACAACAGGGGCTGGCATTGGGACTGAACGCCGGCCTCGGCAATTTCGGGGTCACCACCATGCAGATCCTGATCCCCCTGGTGATGACGTTTGGTCTGTTCGGCGGTGATTCCATGATTCTGGAAAACACCTCCGGCACCCTGATCGGCAAGATACCCGCAGGCAGTGAAACCTGGATTCACAACGCCGGTTACATCTGGCTGGTGCTGCTGATTCCACTGGCCTTCGCCGGCTGGTTCGGCATGAACAACATACGCTCCCAGGAGGTGTCGCCCGACCTCCCGAACACGGTGGTCAGTTTTGGCATGATCACAGGTATGCTGCTGATCGGTTTCGTCACCGCCGCGGTGGGCCTGTGGCTGTTGTTACCGGAATCCGCCAACGGTTCCGGCTTTGGTGTACCAAAAGAAATCGTCATGGTGCTGGTGATCGGCTCCACGGTGTTCTGGCTGAAAATGCTGCCCGGCGCCATTGGCACCAGCCTGACCCGCCAGTACAAGATCTTCAACAACCCGCACACCTGGGTGATGAGTGTTATCTACACCATGACCTTCGGCTCGTTTATCGGCTTTGCCGCCTCCTTCCCGCTGGCCATCAAGGTGATCTTCGGCTACCAGCACCTGATGGTGGACGGCGTGATGACCCACGACACCATCAACGCCAACGGCCCCAGCGCCCTGATGTATGCCTGGATGGGACCCTTTATCGGTGCGCTGATCCGCCCGGTGGGCGGCTGGATTGCCGACAAGCTGGGCGGCGCCATGGTCACCCAAATCTGCTCCGTAGTGATGGTGGCCAGCGCCCTCGGCGTGGCCTACTACATGAAAGCCGCCTACAACTCCGCGACCCCTGAGGAGTTCTTCCTGCCCTTCTTCCTGCTGTTCCTGGTGCTGTTCGCCGCCACCGGTATCGGCAACGGCTCCACCTTCCGCACCATCGCCATGGTCTTCCCAAAAGAGCAGGCCGGCCCGGTACTGGGCTGGACTTCCGCGGTGGCCGCGTACGGCGCGTTCTACATCCCCAAGGTTATTGGAGAGCAGATCACCGCCACCACCCCGGAAGTGGCACTGATCGGTTTCGCCGCCTTCTATGCAGTGTGTATCGGTATTAACTGGTGGTTTTACCTGCGCAAAAACCGCAGCGACACCGAAATTCACTGCCCGAAATGTGGTGAGAATTTCACCCTCCACAAGGATGACGAATTTTACAACCCGTAACTGAAGCCACTACCCGAGTCGGCAGCTTACTGCCACCGATCAAGAGAGAGTAACGCTATGAGTCATTTCATCGACAGCTTGCAGTTCTTCAAGAAAACCGTCACGGGAGAGTTTGCCGACGGTCACGGCGAGACCCGCAACCAGAATCGTGAATGGGAAAACAGCTACCGCCAGCGCTGGCAGCACGACAAGATTGTGCGCTCCACCCACGGCGTCAACTGCACCGGTTCCTGCAGCTGGAAAATCTACGTCAAAAACGGTCTGATCACCTGGGAAACCCAGCAGACCGATTACCCGCGTACCCGCCCGGACCTGCCCAACCACGAACCCCGCGGCTGCCCCCGAGGCGCCAGCTATTCCTGGTATATCTACAGCGCCAACCGCCTCAAGTACCCCAAGGTGCGCAAGCCGCTGTTGAAACTGTGGCGCGACGCCCGCAAGCGGTTCGAGAACCCGGTGGATGCCTGGGCCTTTATCGTCGAGGACCCGCTACGGGCCAAGAGCTACAAGAGCACACGCGGCCTGGGCGGCTACATTCGATCTTCCTGGGAGGAAGTCAATGAAATCATCGCCGCCGCCAATGTGTATACCGCCAAACAGTACGGTCCCGATCGCATCATCGGTTTCTCCCCGATTCCCGCCATGTCGATGGTCTCCTATGCCGCCGGCTCCCGCTACCTGTCGCTGATCGGTGGCGTGTGCCTGAGCTTCTACGACTGGTACTGCGACCTGCCACCGGCCTCGCCGATGACCTGGGGCGAGCAGACCGATGTACCGGAGTCCGCCGACTGGTACAACTCCAACTACATCATCGCCTGGGGTTCCAACGTGCCCCAGACCCGGACCCCCGATGCTCACTTCCTTACCGAAGTGCGTTACAAAGGGGCCAAAACCGTCGCCATCACCCCCGACTACGCCGAAGTGGCGAAGCTGACCGATATCTGGCTGAGCCCTAAACAGGGTACCGATGCGGCCCTCGGTATGGCCTTTGGTCACGTGATTCTCAAAGAGTTTCACCTGGAGAAACCCAGTGAGTACTTCACCGAGTACGTGCGCCGCTACTCCGACATGCCGATGCTGGTGCTGCTGGAGGAGAAAGACGGCCACTACTGCCCCACCCGCTTCCTGCGAGCTTCCGACCTGGACGGCAAACTCGGCCAGGACAACAACCCTGAGTGGAAAACCATTGCACTGGATGAACCCAGTGGCGAACTGGTATCACCGCTGGGCTCCGTCGGCTACCGCTGGGGCGAACAGGGCAAATGGAATATCGAGCCACGAGAGGGGGAGAATGGCAATGATGTCAAACTGCAGCTCTCGCTGATTGGTGACAACACCGTGGCTGTGGCCTTCCCGCACTTTGCCGCAGATGAACGCAACGAGCACTGGAACTACTGCGAGCACGACGATGTTCTGCCTCGACTGGTGCCGGTGCGGGAGATTCAACTGGGCGACGGTTCCACCGTCAGAGTCGCCACCGTCTACGACCTGACCATGGCCAACTACGGCATCGACCGCGGTCTCGGCGGTGGCAATGTCGCCGCCAGTTACGACGACGACATCCCCTTCACCCCCGCCTGGCAGGAGAAAATCACCGGCGTGCCCCGGGACCGCGTTATCCAGGTGGCCAGGGAGTTCGCCGACAACGCCAACAAAACCAGCGGCAAATCCATGATCATCGTCGGTGCTGGCATGAACCACTGGTATCACATGGATATGAGCTATCGCGCGCTGATCAATATGCTCATCATGTGCGGCTGTGTTGGCCAGAGCGGTGGTGGCTGGGCACATTACGTGGGCCAGGAAAAACTGCGCCCACAGACCGGTTGGCTGCCATTGGCCTTTGGTCTGGACTGGAGCCGTCCGCCGCGCCAGATGAACGGCACCAGCTTCTTCTACAATCACAGCTCCCAATGGCGCCACGAGAAAGTCAGTGTCCACGAGGTGCTGTCACCACTGGCAGACAAATCCCAGTGGCCAGAGCACATGCTCGACTACAACATCAAGGCCGAACGCATGGGCTGGCTCCCCTCGGCGCCGCAGCTCAACCGCAACCCGCTACAGGTTGCCCGTGAAGCGGCTAAAGCCGGCATGGATCCGAAGGATTATGTCGTCCAGCAACTGAAATCCGGGCATTTGAAATTTGCTTCTGAACAACCGGACAACCCCGCCAACTTTCCACGCAATATGTTTATCTGGCGATCCAACCTGCTCGGCTCATCTGGCAAGGGCCACGAGTACATGCTCAAGTACCTGCTCGGCACCAACAACGGCGTCATGAACGAGGATAACTTCGCCCGCGGCAGTGACCTGATTCCCAAGGAAATCGACTTTGAGGAACAAGGTCCCGAGGGCAAACTGGATCTGGTGGTCACCCTGGACTTCCGCATGTCCTCCACCGCCCTGTACTCGGATATCGTGTTGCCTACCGCCACCTGGTACGAGAAGGACGACCTCAACACCTCGGACATGCACCCCTTTATCCACCCGCTGTCAAAAGCCGCCGATCCCGCCTGGGAAGCGCGCTCTGACTGGGACATCTACAAGGGCATCGCCAAAAAGTTCTCCGAGATCGCCGCCCTGAACGGCAACCTCGGCGTGGAGACCGATATCGTCACCGTGCCTACCCTCCACGATACTCCCGGAGAGTTGTCGCAACCCTTCGAGGTACAGGACTGGAAGAAGGGCGAGTGCGAGCTGATTCCCGGCAAAACCGCGCCTAACATCACGGTTGTGCAACGGGACTACCCCAATACATACAAAAAGTTTACCTCCCTGGGACCGCTGCTGGAAAAACTCGGTAACGGTGGCAAGGGCATCGGCTGGAACACCGATGAAGAAGTGGAACTGCTTCGCAAACTGAATTACACCGTTACCGAAGAGGGTATCAGTCACGGACAACCGCGCATAGATACCGCTATCGACGCCGCCGAAATGGTACTCAGTCTGGCGCCGGAGACCAACGGTAATGTGGCGGTTAAAGCTTGGGATGCGCTCGGTAAACTCACGGGGCGCGACCACAAGCACCTGGCGGAACCGAAGCACGATGAAAAAATCCGCTTCCGCGACATCCAGGCACAGCCGCGCAAGATCATCTCCTCCCCCACCTGGTCAGGGCTGGAGGATGAACATGTCAGCTATAACGCCGGTTACACCAATGTCCATGAGCTGATTCCCTGGCGCACCATCACCGGTCGTCAGCAGTTCTACCAGGATCACCTGTGGATGCAGGCATTCGGCGAACAAATGGTGTCCTACCGACCGCCGATCTGCACCAAGTCCATCGACCTGGTGAAGGGCAAGCAACCCAACGGCCATACCGAGATTGTTCTGAACTGGATCACACCCCACCAGAAATGGGGCATCCACAGCACCTACTCAGATAACCTGCTGATGCTGACCCTGTCCCGGGGCGGGCCGATTATCTGGATGAGCGAAGTGGATGCACAAAAGGCCGGTATTGAGGACAACGACTGGGTGGAAGTATTCAACGTCAACGGCGCCATCGCCTGCCGGGTAGTGGTCAGCCAGCGGGTCAACGAGGGCATGGTGATGATGTACCACGCCCAGGAGCGCATCGTGAATACCCCCGGCTCGGAAATGACCGGCACCCGCGGTGGCCACCACAACTCGGTTACCCGGATAGTCATGAAGCCGACGCATATGATCGGTGGCTACGCACAACAGTCCTATGGCTTCAACTACTACGGCACCGTCGGCTGCAACCGCGACGAGTTCGTGGTGGTGCGCAAAATGAACAAGGTGGATTGGCTGGAGGGGTCGGATACCGACGACCTGCCGCAACCACTTCCCCAGGACGTTTAAGGAGGCATCACAATGAAAATACGCTCACAAGTTGGCATGGTGCTGAACCTGGACAAGTGCATCGGCTGCCACACCTGTTCCATCACCTGTAAAAATGTCTGGACCTCCCGCGAGGGCATGGAATACGCCTGGTTCAACAACGTCGAGACCAAACCCGGCATCGGCTACCCCAAGGAGTGGGAAAACCAGGACAAATGGAACGGCGGCTGGGTGCGCAACCGCGACGGCTCCATCAACCCGAAAATCGGCGGCAAGTTCCGGGTGCTGGCGAACATCTTCGCCAACCCCGACCTGCCGGAAATCGACGACTACTACGAGCCGTTCGATTTCGACTACCAGCATTTGCACACCGCCCCGCTGGGCAAACACCAGCCCACCGCGCGTCCGCGCTCGCTGATATCCGGCAAGCGCATGGAGAAAATCGAGTGGGGCCCAAACTGGGAAGAAATTCTCGGCACCGAGTTCAAAAAGCGCAGTGTCGACCGCAATTTCGACAACATCCAGAAAGAGATCTACGGCGAGTTCGAGAACACCTTTATGATGTACCTGCCACGACTGTGCGAGCACTGTCTGAATCCCACCTGCGCGGCTGCCTGCCCCTCAGGCGCCATCTACAAGCGCGAGGAGGACGGCATCGTGCTGATCGACCAGGAGAAGTGCCGCGGCTGGCGCATGTGCGTGTCCGGATGTCCCTACAAGAAGATCTACTTCAACTGGAAATCCGGCAAGTCAGAGAAATGCATCTTCTGCTACCCGCGTATTGAAGCGGGCCAGCCCACGATCTGTTCGGAAACCTGCGTGGGCCGCATCCGCTACCTGGGCGTACTGCTCTATGACGCCGACCGCATCCACGAAGTGGCCAGCACCGAGTCCGAGCAGGACCTGTACAAAAAACAGCTGGAAATCTTCCTTGATCCCCACGACCCGGCAGTGATTGCACAGGCTAGAAAAGATGGTGTGCCGGACTCCGTGATCGAAGCGGCCCAACAGTCGCCGGTCTACAAACTGGCCGTCGACTGGCAGCTGGCCCTGCCGCTGCACCCGGAATACCGAACCCTGCCGATGGTCTGGTACGTGCCGCCGCTGTCGCCGATCCAGTCTGCAGTGGATGCCGGACACGTTGGTATGAACGGCATCATTCCCGATGTGGATTCCCTGCGCATTCCGGTCAAGTACCTGGCCAACCTGCTCACTGCCGGTGACGAGGCACCGGTGCTGCTGGCGCTGAAACGCCTGCTGGCAATGCGGGCCTACAAGCGCGCCCAGATTGTTGAGGGCTTTGACGACCAGCAGATTCTCGAGGAGGTGGGTCTCACCACCCTGCAGGTGGAGGACATGTACCGCTACCTGGCCATCGCCAACTACGAGGACCGTTACGTGATTCCCACCGCCCACCGGGAGGAAGCCATGTCCGAGGCCTTCGCCGAGCGCGGCGGCTGCGGCTTTTCATTCGGCAACGGCTGCTCCACCGGCGAGTCGGATATCAACCTGTTCGGCACAAAAAAAACCACCCGGCGGGATGTGATCCAGACCGTCCAGATGTGGGAGGAGTAGAACATGGATATTCTCAAAATCATCTCCCGACTGATGGATTATCCCAGCGCCAAACTGCAACCGCTTGTGGCTGAACTGGAATCGGTGATTCTGGACGCGCGGGAGATTTCTCCTGACATGCGCCAGCGGCTCACGGCCCTGCTGCATCAGATTTATGACGGCGACCTGATGGATGCCCAGGAATGCTATACCGGTTTGTTTGACCGGGGTCGCGCCCTGTCACTGCTGCTGTTCGAACACGTGCACGGTGAATCCCGTGACCGCGGCCAGGCCATGGTGGATCTGCTGGCTGTTTACCGCAGCCAGGGCTTCCACATTGACGTGCGGGAATTGCCGGATTTCATTCCCCTCTATCTGGAATTCCTGGCCCACCGCCCGGATATGGAGGCCCGCGAGGGACTGGCGGATGTGGCCCATATCCTCGGCCTGCTGAGCGCACGTCTCAAGGAGCGCGGTTCATCCTACGACACACTCTTTGACAGCCTGCTGATGATCAGCGGCGTTCCAATAGACGTCGAGAAACTGCGCGCCAAAACTGCCAGTGAACAGCGCGACGACACCCCCGAGGCACTGGACAAAATCTGGGAGGAAGAAGCGGTCACCTTTGGTGCTGGAGGCGGGGATAGCTGCCCCTCCAATACGCCGCAACCCCCACAACGATCCCCTAACGACAGCGTAGCCATTCGCTGGGCAAACTGAGGAAACTATCATGGATATCAACACGATTCTTTTTGGGGTCTACCCCTATCTGGCACTGCTGGTCTGCGTGGTCGGTTGCTGGGCCCGTTACGACCGCGAACAGTACTCCTGGAAAGCGGGCTCCAGCCAAATCCTGCGGACCAGGGGCATGCGGCTGGCCAGCAATGCCTTTCATGTCGGCATCCTGTTTGTGCTGGCCGGTCACCTGGTGGGACTGCTGACACCGGAGTTCATCTACCACCATGTGATTTCCACACCGAACAAACAACTGCTGGCCATGGTGTCGGGCGGGCTGTTTGGTGCACTCTGCTTCGTCGGCCTGACCATGCTGATCGTACGCCGTTTCACCGACCCTCGAGTGCGGGCGAGCAGCAGCTTCTCCGACCTGCTGGTGCTGGTATTACTGTATATCCAGCTAATCCTGGGGCTCAGCACCATCTATGCGTCGAGCCAGCACATGGACGGTTCGGTGATGGTGATGCTGGCCAACTGGGCGCAATCACTCGTCATCCTGCAACCCATGGAGGCGGCGGCCTCGATTGCGCCGGTGTCGCTGGTGTACAAACTGCACGTTTTCCTGGGCATGACCCTGTTTCTGATCTTCCCCTTCACCCGCCTGGTGCACATCATCAGCGGCCTGGCGGCCCCGGTGAAATACCTGCTCAGGAACTACCAAATCGTGCGCAGGAAGAGAGCCTGATCACAGCGTTACCCTACCCAACATTGTCAGGAGACAAATATGAGCTGCCCTTCCCACGCTACAGTCCCCCAAACGACCACAGACATACCGGAAGTCCGGGTTAACGGCACCCTAATTGCAGCCGATGATATCGCCCGGGAAGTTCAGTACCACCCGGCCCAATCCCCTGAAGACGGTCTTCGCAAGGCAGCGGAGGCATTGGTGATCCGCACCCTGTTACTGCAAAAAGCCGCAGCAGAACTGCGGCCCGCCAGTTCAGACGTTACCGAGGAAGCGCTGATCAGTAACCTGTTGGAACAGCAGGCGCCAGCAGTGACGCCGAGCGAGGAAGAATGTCGCCGCTATTTCGACAGCCACCGGGAAAAATTTCACAGCCCCGACCTGCTGGAAGTGAGCCATATTCTATTGGCCGCCGATCCGGCGGATGATCAGGCCTACCAGCAGACACGGCAAACAGCCGAGGCACTGTTGGCTCAACTGCAGCAGGATGGTGGTCAGTTTGCCGCACTGGCGCAACAGTTTTCCGCCTGTCCTTCCAAAGAAACCGGCGGCAATCTCGGCCAGATCTCACGCGGCCAGACCACCCCGGAATTTGAGCGCCAGGTGTTTGCCCTCGAGGAGGGACTGGCCCCCGAACCCATCGAGAGTCGCTACGGAATTCACATCGTGGTGGTGGCGAGAAAAATTACCGGTAGCCCCTTACCCTATGAACAAATCAGGGAACAGGTAGCGGCCTATCTGGGAGAAATCCGCCAGCGCCTGGCCATCAGCCGCTATATCCACCAGCTGATTGATGACGCGGAGATCGAGGGGATTGAGCTGGGCGAGGCTTTAATCCAATAATAAAAACGTAAAACGGGATGAGTTTTATCGGAGAAAAGTCTGATTTGCTTACCAGCAAAACCGACTACGGTTATTACCCCATTGAATCGCGTACCAAGGTATGCTAGCTGAAGGGTATCGCGGTGATCAAACTGTCGTCACATCCTTAAACACAATCGCCGGGGGGTGACACTGACACTCCCCGGTCGACAGCCCTCTCTGGGCGTACCTTGCCATGAAAAAGGATATAACGTTTAATCCAGCGAGCGTACGATTGAACAGTGCGGTGCCTTGTAGCACTTGACTAGCATGTACTCTTTTTAATGGATCCAAGGAACGGTGATACAGCGATGACCGAACGCCCGCTCAAACATACTGTTCATATAAACAGCATGCCGCTTTTTTATCAAAATCAATGGCCAACCATAATCTTCAGGCCAGCCTATTTGAGCACTCGCCTGAACAACAAATTAAATATCAAATATAACAATGGGTTAGACGCGGCATGATCGCCACTCTAATATATTACAGTGGCCGCCTTTTAATAATTATTATGAGGCCGAAGGCCTCATTAACAGACTGTTAGGCATAAAAATAGATATGGAGAATCTGTTCAAAAAATGAAGATCAAACGTTGGATTGTTGTAGCAACCCTGCTTGCCACATTCTTCTCAGTAACAGCATCTGCTGTAACGCGGGAGGAAGCAGAAGAAAAAATGGCGGAAATCGCGTCTTGGGGCACCATGGATGGAACGTGGGAAGGCCAATACAAGGTCGTATTCAAGCCCGAAGGTGGAGAAGACCCCGATACCGAAATTGTTAATGCCAAAGTCGTGCTATCGGAAGGAAAGGCATCTTTCTACATTGCCTTGCCAGGTGAGGAACTATCAGCCGTGTCTGAGGGCTTTCCGTTCCTAGCAAACGAGCTATTTGCAAAGATGCAAATAGTCCGCAGCGGTGGCGCATGGGTCGAGTCGTGGATGATCGATCTTTCGAGAGAAAGCGAAAACAAGGCCAAGTTGTTCCTGCTGCGAACCGTCAATAATTGGGTTGGGGAAGCACCACCAACAGGGAGCCTGTTCGCTGTCGTGGGTATTGGCGCCTTTACGCGAGTCGAGTAATGCCTAACAAGGAAATCAAGTCGCATCCCCTTCGGGGCTGCTGGGACCTCGGCTTCGCCTCGGCCCCTTATTACTGGCGTTAAAAATGGCAAACTCTGACCTATGAGTAATGGCAAACACTTCGCGGCAATTAATGATATTGCTCACTACCTTGGGGTTCTGGAAAGGGACCTATTGGAGTGGGCGAGTCGAGAGCGATTAGCTATCAGTAGGGATTTTCGGGGTCGCTTGGCAATCGAGACGAAGTACAGACATAAGTTCGCGCAGAGCCAAGAGTATGAACAGTGCATAAAACGTTCAATCAACGCTGATAGGCATGGTTGGGAAGAAAGCCGCGATTTAAAACAATCCTTTAAAGAAAAAAGATTGGAAATTCTGGCTATCTATGATGAGTACATCGATAAGCTCCGGGATTTGCATTTGTCCATAAAGGCTGATGTCAATCGGCATCAAGAGGAGTCCGCGGTACGAGCTGCTTATCTCCTTTTATCTAAAGCAATCAGCTGCCTTCAAATGGGATGCGTCAACATTCGGCAAGGTTATTGGGCAGCTGGCTCAGTCATCAGGGAAGTTGATGAGGCGATTGATTTGGCAATGTATTTTGTAGTCACGTCAGACTCGGATACTGGGAAAAAGGCCTTGCTGAAGTGGTTTCGTGAAAATTTTTCCCCGACGCATTACGAATGCCGAGAAGCGCTATCAAAGAATATGTCTTTTGTTATCGGCGAGGAAGATCACGAACAACATCGCCTTCTAATGAATGAACTTTACAAGAAAAAATCTAAATGGGTTCACCCAACTTTTGGTGCTATTAGAGAGGTGACCCAGTTTTCTGTATCGGAAAGAATTGAGATCCATGAGTGCTGTTTAGGAATCACCGAACACGAGAAGAAGTTACTAGAATTAACTGATTTCTATAAATCTAGCATTTGGAGTACTTTCCAAGCTTTTTTCTTATGTTTCCATAGTGCACTGCCACTGAATCAAGCCACGTCTAACAAGTTGTTAGAAATAGATAAGGCGTTTCAAAGTTGGGAGTGATTTATAACACTGGCGTTATAACATAAGTGGGGTCTAACATAAGCATAAGTGGGGTCAGATCAGACTTTTCACCGGCCTGCCCATCCGGGCCTGCCCATAAGTGCATAAGTGGGGTCAGATCAGACTTTTCACCGGCCTGCCCATCCGGGCCTGCCTAACTCGCCTGCCATACAACGCTTCCACCTCATCCTTAAAGCTTTCATTCCCCAACGCCAGGCCCTTATTCACTGCCTTGCGGATGTCTTCTATCAGTTTTCCATCCACATGGGTCTCGAATAAGGCACGGTATACCGCCATCCGTTCCTGCTTATTTCCACCCAACTTCAGGTATTCATGGTGAGGTGTACATAAGCCTGTATCAACACCAAGGCCATTTGATCGGTAGCTGGACCATGGATATTCTGCCGGATCCCCTACCATTGACGCCCTCACCGGGTTCAACTCGATATATCGGTAACACTGTAAAAGGTATGTTTCTGACTGCACTACGCTCGATTTAAAGCGTCCTTCCCACAATGTGCCACTACGCTGGTAGTGATGATTGAAGTAACGAACGTAACGCCGTCCCAACGCCTGCATCATGGCTGATAACGCGCCATCGGTTTTTGGTGTTAGCAGCAAATGAACATGATTCGTCATGAACACCCAGGCATGTACAGCGACACCACATTCCACCGAATACTCTTTTAACCAATTCGCGTAGGCAGAAAAATCCTGCTCAGCGGCAAAGCAGACCGAGCGGTTATTTCCTCGTTGAATGACGTGCTGGGGCAAGCCAGCTGGAGAGAATCGCGGCAGTCGAGCCATGGTCGCATTCTTGTAACCAGTCTAAAAGTCTGGTCTGACCCCCTTACGACCCCACTTACAGGTGCCTCTCGCTTTCTGGCTGTTTTTTGCTGTTCTCGGCGTACAGCAGCATCAGGCCAATGGGGGCCATGAAAATTGCAAATATCCAGCATAGGACGGTGATGATTGTCTTCACAATCAGGATAAACCCTATGTGTGCAAAGAAAGCGTTGTCTCCAATTAGGAATCCACCAGCAACCTGGATTGCATACCGGGAGTAGGGGTAGATGATCGTGTTTATCACGATAAACACGATCATCCCTGCGGGGGTAGTTGACGGACTGTGGCTTTGACTTGCAAACATAGCCAGTGCGACCAGGGCACCAAAGAAGAGGTGGCGGAAATACTGTTCAACGGGCATCCCGCCGAAGGTTTTCAAAATAATTGGGTGCATAAAAATTCCTTTTTACCTGTTCCATTTGAGTGCGCGAGTATAGCGAATGAAGTAAATGGGGTGAACATCAATGCAGCCATTGAATAAATGTGGATATGGATAAATGGGGTAGGTTTAATCTGATTTATCTCCTTATCCTTTTTAACACCACCATGGCAACGCAGATCCTTTTTCAGCTACCCCGGCTGGCCATCCACCCGGGGCGTCACCAGCATCGGGATGTAGATCAGCGAGAACAGCGCAAACGCCAATATCCAGCTTAGCTGGGACAGGCCGACCCAAAGAGCGTAATAGGCGGGAGCCAACAGGGGCACAAATATCCTCAACAGCACCGCACCGCTAAGCAGCAGGAACATCCAGTTCACGGCGGCAGGTGGGGCGAACACATTGCGGCCGGTATGCCCCAGGCAGACCCTGGCCATCATGCCGAGGGTCATCAAGCCAATGCCCCCGAGGGCAAAGGCGTGCACCGCCAGGAACGGGGAAATGCCGGTCAGGGCTGCCGCCACGTTCAGGGCAAAGCCCAGCACCACCAAGCCGTAGGCAACGTGCAGCACCCACAGCAATGGCTTGCGCCAGATACCTTTGGTGTGCCAGCCGACTAGGCGAAGTCCCAGTAGCACCATCAGAACTGCTGCCACCATCGTTGTCATCAGGTTTCCCGGCGCGACCAGCTCAGCAGCAATAAAGGCGATCATCAGGAGCGGCACTGCCTTGTCCAGCCAGGCATAATTGGTCAAGGTGACCGAATAGCCGACACCGCGCTCGGTGAAGAAAGGGATTACGCGTCTACCCATCATCAATACCAGGGCGATGATGATGTAAAAACCCAGGTATAGCCCCAGCCGGATGCCGTCGGCCAATATGCCGAAAACCCCGAGATAGAAGAGACAGTTGCCGGCCAGCAGCAGCGCCAGTATGGCAATCACCACCAGATTGCGCTGGGATTTGACGCGAATGATCGGCACTGCCACCGCCGGGATCAGCATGGCCATGAATAACAGATCGGCGAAAGCGGTCCACTGCAAAGGCAGCCCTTCTTCTGAAAACAATCCGGCAAAGGGCAACAACCGCGCGGCCAGCCACAAGAAGAACAACAGAAACAATAATGCACCCCTGGGTGTCTGCAGACCTGTCCAGTTTTTCACCGCAGCCAGCAGGAACCCGGCAATCACCGCCACCGCGTAGCCGTAGATCATTTCGTGAGCGTGCCAGACGGTCGGGGCCAATTCATTCAAGGGCGAGAGTATTTGCAACGGAAAAATCGCCGCCCAGATCGACATGGACAACACCGCAAACAGGGCCGCACCCATAAAGAAAGGCCGGAAGCCCAGATTAAGCCATGCCGGTAAATTACTTGATTGAGGCTCTTGTATTTCGATCATCCTGATTCCCGTTAACCACCTGTGGCATTCATAAAGCGCAATACCTGCGGTTTGTCATCGTGGTAAAAATAGTGTCGTTCCGGCTTCAATGCCATTGCATTGACAATCGCATTCTGCAAAGCGGGCATGTCCTGGGGATAACGGCGCATCACCGCACGCAGATCCACCGAGTGTTCATTACCGAGACACAGTAATAACCGGCCTTCGCAGGTAACCCGTACCCGATTGCAACTGTCGCAAAAATTGTGGCTGTGGGGAGAAATAAAGCCGATACGACTCTTACTGCTACCGATACGATAGTACCTGGAGGGCCCGGCAGAAGTCTCGGTACTTGCCAGGAGCTGATAGCGTTCACCGATGAGAGCTCTAACCTCCTCGCTGGAGACTAACCCGCCACGGCGATCGCGGCAATCGATCTGGCCCAGCGGCATCTCCTCGATGTAACTGATATCCAAACCCTTTTCCAGGGCAAAATCCAGCAGCGGCAGGACTTCATCATCGTTCAGATCGCGCACTATCACACTGTTCAGCTTTATCCGGCTGATGCCAGCTTTTTGTGCTGCGTCGATGCCAGCCAGTACCTGAGCCAGTTTTCCGGTGCGGGTAATGGCACTGAAGCGCTCCGAATGCAACGAATCAAGACTGATATTGAGCCGGCGTACACCAGCCGCTGCCAATGCCGGCGCCATGGTCTTCAGTTGGGAACCATTGGTGGTGATGGTCAACTCATCGAGACCGTCCAGTGCACCCAGTTGGCGCACCAGCGTCAATACATCCCGGCGCACCAGCGGCTCGCCGCCAGTGAGGCGGATGCGGCGCACCCCGAGGGAGACAAAGGCTCTACTCAAAAATGCCATCTCTTCCAGCGTCAGCACCTGTTGGCGCGGCAGAAACCGCATGTCTTCCGCCATACAGTAGACGCAACGGAAGTCACAGCGGTCGGTCACCGACAGGCGCAGGTAGTCGACAACGCGACCAAAACGATCCTCCAGAACGGTCTGGGGTTCACTCTGCATAGCTGGGGCTCCACAACGGCTTCAGTGTAAAAACGTGTTTTCTTCCGGTGATCTCTAGTTTAGGAGTCGACAGCCTCGATTCGTTGATCGAAGTCAAACTTACCCATGTAATTAGCTGTTAACTTGCCACAGGAAGGAAAAAAATTCTTTGTAATTCATAAAGTTAATACCAAGGTAGCATTCATCATACCACTTTGGTGGCGGCTTCAGAAAAAGACCTTTTTTGGGAATTTGATTATGAAAAACGCTGTTGCAACAAAGCCAGTAATGGCTCTCCCCACCATTATCATGCTGGGAGCCCTGGGAATGACAGGTGCGGTATCTGCCAACGGTACGAGTTCTCAGTCCGATGACTCAGCAACACTGCAAGATGCCCTCCGGAATGGCAAATTGGCATTTAATTTCCGCTACCGTTTCGAAAATGTGGACGATGATGTCCGCCCGGAGGAAGCCCATGCCTCGACCCTGCGCTCACGAATCACCTATACCACAAAAAACTGGAATAACCTGCAGGTCCAGTTGGAAGTGGATGATGTCACGGTAATCGGCGGTGACAACTACGACGATCTGAACAACCATATGACCGACCACGCAGTGGTCGCTGATCCGGAAGGTACCGAGATCAACCAGGCCTGGCTCGCCTGGAGTGGACTGACCGACACCACCATGAAATACGGCCGCCAGCGCATCAACCTCGACAACCAGCGCTTTATCGGTGGCGTTGGCTGGCGACAGAACGAACAGACCTATGACAGCTTTACCATCACCAATCAATCCTTACCCGATACCACCCTGTTCTATGGTTACATCAATAACGTGAACCGTATCTTCGGTCCGGACGATGGCCGCACAGGTACCCCCGCCTCAGATGTCGACTGGGATAGCAGCGCCGATGTCATCAATATCAATTACCAGGGCCTTGGCATAGGCACCCTGGCTGCCTACGCCTACCTGCTGGATCTGGAAGATGCGCCCTCCGCATCCAGTAAAACCTACGGTGTCCGGTTGTCCGGTGCACAGGGCAAGGACACCAAATGGCTCTACACGGCAGAATACGCGTGGCAATCCGACTACAAAGACAACCCAACCAGCTATGACGCTGATTACTACAACCTGGAGACCGGCATCCAGACCAAACTGCTGACCGCCAGACTGGGTATGGACGTGCTTGAAGCCGATGACCATGCAGGCGTGGCCTTCTCGACACCACTGGCCACCCTGCACAAATTCCAGGGCTTTGCAGACCAGTTTCTAAACACCCCGGCGACCGGTATCGAGGACCGCTATGGCTCTATTGAGAGCAAGGTGTTCGGCACACTGGTACAGCTGACCTACCACGATTTCAACGCTGAGGAAGGAAACGCCGATTACGGTGACGAAATTGATATCGCCATTGCCAAACAGGTCCATAAAAATGTTCACCTGTTACTGAAGTACGCCAACTACAACGCAGATGACTTCGGCACCGACACCCAAAAGGCGTGGCTGCAAGTGACGGTTGCATTCTGAGCCCCGGCAATGCTGCTCCCTGCCAGTAGAAGGTGGGGTGGAGGTTGGAATCTGCGTCTCTACTTCAAAGTACGCTGATAGTAAGGCACCACCAGATTGCGTATAATGATTCGTTACATGCTCTTGGGGTGCCGCAAGGCTGAGATGCTGTTTTTTCCCGAAAGGGGGACAGCGAACCCATTGAACCTGATCCGGTTAGTATCGGCGTAGGGATGGGCTCTCGATTGCAGCAATGCCACTCTCTCTATGCCTCACAATTCATCTATTTCTGTGAGGAGCAACCATGAATTCCAAGACACCTGTGCAACCCGCCACCAGGAACATCATCACCCGCGAACCGCTGCCCGCCAGCCAGAAAATCTACCTGAGCTCGGAAAGCCGCCCCGACGTGCGAGTGCCAGTGCGGGAAATCAGCCTTACCGATGGCACTGCGGTGACGGTCTATGATACTTCGGGCCCTTACACCGACCCGGAGGTGGATATCGATGTCCACAGGGGCCTGCCGGACCTGCGCGGCGCCTGGATCGAAGCACGCGGCGATACCGAGTTCTATGAAGGCCGTGAGATCGCGCCCATCGACAATGGCCACGAGGAACAGGACAAGGCCTTCAGGTTCTATAACGAAGCGCTGCAGCGTCAGCCCCGCCGTGCCAAAGCCGGAGGCAACGTCACCCAGATACACTACGCGCGGCAGGGCATCATCACGCCGGAGATGGAATTTATCGCCCTGCGGGAGAACCAGGCCCGGGAAGCCCTCAACAACGAATTCACCACCGAGGAGCGCAACAAGCGCCTCGCCGGCAACGCCATGGGCGCCAAACTGCAGCCCATTACCCCGGAATTTGTGCGCAAAGAAGTGGCCGAGGGGCGGGCCATCATTCCCGCCAATATCAACCACCCCGAGCTGGAGCCGATGATCATCGGCCGCAACTTTCTGGTGAAGATCAACGCTAACATCGGCAACTCCGCCCTCACCTCCAATATCGAAGAAGAGGTGGAGAAACTGGTGTGGTCCACCCGCTGGGGCGGCGATACGGTGATGGACCTGTCCACCGGCAAGCATATCCACGCCACCCGCGATTACATCCTGCGCAACTCGCCGGTACCCATCGGCACCGTGCCCATCTATCAGGCCCTGGAAAAGGTCAACGGCGTCGCCGAAGACCTCACCTGGGAAGTGTTCCGCGACACCCTGATCGAGCAGGCGGAACAGGGGGTGGACTATTTCACCATCCACGCCGGGGTGCTGCTGCGCTATGTGCCGCTGACCGCCGATCGGGTGACAGGAATTGTGTCCCGCGGTGGATCGATCATGGCCAAGTGGTGTATCGCCCACCATCAGGAGAGTTTTCTCTATACCCATTTCGAAGACATCTGCGAGATCATGAAGGCCTACGACGTCAGTTTTTCCCTGGGTGACGGCTTACGTCCCGGCTGCTTGGCGGATGCCAACGACGAGGCCCAGTTTGGCGAGCTGAAAACCCTCGGCGAGCTGACCCAGATCGCCTGGAAACACGACGTGCAGGTGATGATCGAGGGTCCCGGCCATGTGCCCATGCACATGATCAAGGAAAACATGGACATGCAGCTGGAGCACTGCCACGAAGCGCCGTTCTACACCCTGGGGCCGCTGACCGTGGATATTTCCCCCGGCTACGACCACTTTTCCAGCGGCATCGGCGCCGCCATGATCGGCTGGTTTGGCTGCGCCATGCTCTGCTACGTGACCCCCAAGGAACACCTGGGCCTGCCCAACCGCGATGACGTCAAGGAGGGGATCATCACCTACAAAATCGCCGCTCACGCCGCCGATATCGCCAAGGGCCACCCCGGCGCCCGCTACCGGGACGACATGATCTCCAAGGCGCGTTTTGAATTTCGCTGGGAAGACCAGTTCAATCTCAGCCTGGATCCGGAACGGGCGCTGGCGTTTCACGACGAAACCCTGCCCAAGGACTCCGCCAAGGTGGCCCATTTTTGCTCCATGTGCGGGCCCAAGTTCTGCTCCATGAAGATCAGTCAGGACGTGCGCGACTATAGTCAGCAGGCGAAAGCAGAGGCCGAACAGGGCATGCGGGAGAAATCCGAGGAATTTCGGGCCAAAGGCGGCGACATCTACATCCAGGTGCGGGAGGACTGATGAGCTGGCCCGACAGCAGCATCATGGTTTGCCGTAGCAGGGGAATTCACCAATGCAGATAGCTATTGTCGGCGCCGGGATTATGGGGCGAGTGCTCGCCTGGCAGTTGAGCCAGCGCGGCCACCGACTCAGCATCTTCGACCGCGACCCCATCGCCAACGGCAGTGCTGCGGCCTATACCGCGGCGGGCATGCTGACCCCCTACTCCGAGGTGGCATCGGCGGAGCTGGCTATCCACGCCATGGGCATGGCTGCCCTGCCCCTGTGGTCGACCATGGCCGATGCATTGTCAGTCGCCGGCAGCGGCCGCTGTCACTCACACTGCGACAGTCCCTGCGGCCAGTCCCATGAACCGGATTGCGACCTTTGCTTCCGACAACAGGGCAGCCTGATCGTGGCCCACCCCGGCGATCGCGCCGACCACCGCCACTTCAATCAGCAGGTTATGAATAAACTGCGGCCCGACGCGGAGCAGTTCCAGCAGTTGAACGCCGCCCAGCTGGCAGAACTGGAGCCGGAACTGGCGGGCCGCTTTGACGGGGCCACCTACCTGCCGGAAGAATCCTGGGTGGACAACGAACAGGTGATGGCCTGCCTGGCGGACGCCCTGCTGGCCCACCCCGGGGTGGACTGGCACCCGGAAACCCCGGTGGCACAACTCGGCCCGCACAGCCTGAACGCCGGAGGCAAGGGTTATCGTTTCGACTGGGTGATCGACTGCCGCGGTCTGGGCGCAAAAGCCGACTGGCCACAGCTGCGCGGGGTGCGGGGCGAACTGCTGTGGCTGCGGGCCCCGGAAGTGAAACTCAAGCACCTGGTGCGACTGATGCATCCCCGCTACCGCATCTACGTGGTGCCCCGCCCCAACGATATCTACATCATCGGGGCCACCCAGATCGAGAGTGATAGCATGGGGCCGATCACAGTGCGCTCAAGTCTGGAATTGCTGTCTGCCGCCTACAGTCTGCACCCCGGTTTCGGCGAAGCGGAAATCGTTTCCACCCGGGTCAACTGTCGCCCGGCACTGCCTGACAATCTGCCCGCCATCCGCTGGCAGGACGGCCTGGCCCGCGTCAACGGCCTGTTCCGACACGGCTTTTTGCTGGCGCCGGCGGTGGCACAGGAAGTGGTGAACTGGCTGGAAAACGGGGATAGCTACCACTCTCCCTATGCCGAACTGATTCAACCGCTGGCGGTTCCCGCCTGACCCCCTGGACAACACAAAGGTGCAACGTTGATTACCGTCTGGCTGAACAACGAACAGAAACAACTGCAAGACCCGATCTGCCTGGCCGAGGCTCTGGCCCAGTGGCAGCCCCCCGGAGAAGGCTTTGCCATTGCGATCAATGAGGTGTTTGTGTCCAGGTCCAATTACGCCGTCACACCATTGCGGGACGGCGATCACATCGAACTGCTCGTACCGATGCAGGGGGGTTGAACTATGTGGCAACTGGCTGACCAGACGCCTGAGAGCCGACTGCTGATCGGCTCCGCCCTTTATCCCTCGCCGAGTATCATGCAGGATGCCATCCGCGCCTCCGGCGCCGGGGTGGTCACCCTGTCCCTGCGACGCCAGAATCCCGGTGCCGGCGGCGGCAACGATTTCTGGGCGCTGTTGCGGGAACTGGATCTACACTTGCTGCCCAACACTGCCGGCTGTCATTCCGTCAGAGAAGCAGTCACCACGGCGCAGATGGCCCGGGAGCTGTTCGATACCCGCTGGATTAAACTGGAAGTGATCGGCGACGAATACAATCTGCAACCGGACCCGTTCGGTTTGCTGGAAGCAACCCGCGAACTGATTTCACAGGGCTTCGAGGTGTTCCCCTACTGCACCGACGACCTGGTGCTCTGTGAGAAGCTGGTGGATGCCGGTTGCCGCATTCTGATGCCTTGGGGGGCGCCAATCGGCACCGGCAAGGGTCTGATCAATCCCTACGCACTGAACACGCTGCGGCAGCGACTGCCAGATATCACCCTGATTGTCGACGCCGGCATCGGCGCACCATCCCACGCCGCCCAAGCTCTGGAGATGGGTTACGACGGCGTACTGCTCAACACCGCCGTGGCTCAGGCCAGCGACCCGGTGACCATGGCAAGGGCCTTTAAACATGCCGTCAGTGCCGGTCGCCTCGCCTACGAGGCCGGCGTCATGCCGGCCCGGGACATGGCCCAGCCCAGCACCCCGGTACTGGGCACACCCTTCTGGAAGCCCTGAACATGTCCGTGACACATCCCACCAAGCCTGTAGTCCTCACCATCGCCGGCAGTGATTCCGCCGGCATGGCGGGCGTGCAGATGGATATCCGCACCCTGACTGCCATGGGCGTGCACGGGGCAGCGGCTATCACCGCCAACACCGCCCAGAACAACCGCGAGGTGCTGGCCATTCACCCGGTGGACAGTGAGGTACTGGCAGATCAGTTGCGGGCTGTGGCGACAATGCCCATCGCCGCCATCAAGGTGGGTTTGATCCCCGGCAGGGAACAGCTGACAGCCGTCTGCAACTTTGTTAAGAACTCCAGCGCGGCGGAGCGCCGCGGCGATATAAAAAGCAGCGGCGCTCCACTGGTGCTCGACCCGGTGCTGGCCGGCAGTTGCGGCGATACCCTCACGGAATCCGATCTGACGGTCGCCCTCAAGTCTGAGCTGCTGCCGGTCTGCACCCTGCTCACCCCCAACCGGCAAGAGGCGGAAGAGCTCAGCGGTCTGCCAATTCGCAACAGCGACGATGTTGAAAGTGCCGCCCGCGCTCTGCTGGACACCGGTGTCAAAGCCGTGCTGCTGAAGGGCGGTCATAGTAACGGCCCACTCAGCCAGGATTTTTTCTGTTCCCGGGAACAGTCGTTCTGGCTCAGCAGCCCGCGACGGGAAACCACCAACAATCGAGGTACCGGTTGCGCCCTGTCCTCCGCCATTGCCGCAGCCTTGGCCCTCGGTTATGCACTGGCGGATGCCGTGGTGATCGGCAAGATGGCCATTAACCAAGGCCTGCGTCAGGGCTATGGCATTGCCGACGACGGTGGTCCGGTGGCCATCAGCCATTTCCCCAATCAGCAGTATGACTTGCCCCTGCTGACCCGCTCCGCAAATATCGATCCTGAAGCGCGGGCCTTCCCGCCCTGCGCCAATACCCCACTGGGACTGTATCCCATCGTCGACCGGGCGGCCTGGCTGGCGCGCCTGTTGCCCACCGGCATCACTACCGTGCAGTTACGAGTCAAGGACTTGGAGGGGGATGCCTTGAAGCGGGAAGTCAGCATGGCCGTCGAGACCGCCCGCCACTACAACTGCCGCCTGTTTATCAACGATCACTGGCAACTGGCCGTGGAGCTGGGCGCCTATGGCGTGCACCTGGGCCAGGAAGATCTGGATGACGCCGATATCGAGGCCATTCACCGCGCCGGCCTGCGACTGGGCATCAGCAGCCACTGTCACTACGAGGTTGCCCGGGCCCACAGCTTCAACCCCTCCTATATCGCCTGCGGCCCGATCTACCACACCACCACCAAGGACATGCCCTGGACACCCCAGGGACCCACCGGACTGAGCTACTGGCAGAACATGCTGGATTATCCGCTGGTGGCCATCGGCGGTATCAATCAGGAGCGAATGCCAAGCGTCGCCGCGACCGGAGTCAGTGGTGTGGCTATGATTACCGCTATCACCCGGGCAGATGATCCTGAACAGACCTGCAGGGAGTTCCACTCTTTATTGGCAGCTGCCATTAAACCGGAGTAGGGTGAGCCATGAATGAAAACATAACCAGCTTCAGTGCCAGCGAATGGCTGCGCTATACCCGGCACATCCAGCTGCCGGAAGTGGGCGCTGCCGGACAACTGAAATTGAAACAGTCCCATATTCTGGTGATTGGTGCCGGTGGACTGGGTTCGCCGGTGGCGCTTTATCTGGCCGCCGCCGGAATCGGTCACCTCACGCTGGTAGACGGTGATGTCGTGGACACCAGCAACCTGCAGCGGCAGATCATCTTCGAGCACAACCAGGTGGGACAGTCCAAGGCCCGTGCCGCCAAAGATCGCCTGCTGCGACTCAATCCGGATATCCGCGTCGATGCCGTCGAGGCTTTTCTCGGTTCTGACAACGCTGCTGAGCTGGTGGGCTCTGCCGATCTGGTAGTGGACTGTACCGACAACTTCAGTGCCCGCTACCTGATCAACGACTATTGCTGCGCTCTCGGCAAACCCTGGCTGTTCGCCAGCATCCAGAAATTCTTTGGCCAGTGCGCCCTGTTTACCCCCGGCAATGCCTGTTTCCGCTGCCTGTTTCCAGAGCCCCCCATCAATGTGGAGGACTGCAACAGCGCCGGGGTAATCGGCGTATTGCCGGGGCTGCTAGGGGTATTACAGGCTAATGAAGCCATCAAATACCTGCTGGGACTGCCGACACCGCTGCAAAATCATCTGTTGCTGGTGGACGCCCTAAATCTGGAATTTCGCTCCATACAATTGACCCGTAGCGACAACTGCGCCGCCTGCGCCAATCTGGCTGGCGCTCCCAACTTGCCACGAGAAACTCCGCCCCAGTGCACTCTCGACACAAGAGATATCGACACCAGAGAAGGCACTCGATTAAATCCTGAGGACTTCCGGAATCGCCACCGCCAGGGTGATTGTGTGTTACTGGATGTGCGCAGCCCGACCGAGCGTCAGGCATTCCATATCGGCGGACAACACATTCCGCTCGATGAACTACCGCAACGACTGACGGAACTGGAGGGTGTGGAAACTGTGCTCTGCTACTGCCAGAGTGGCGTTCGCAGTGGCAAAGCACTGGCGCTTTTGAAAGAGCTGGGCTTCAACGGGGCCAGCCTGGATGGCGGGCTACTGGCCTGGCTGAGATATTTCGAAGAATAGAAAGAAACATTGGGTAACGGAGTTCAATAACCTCACCGCCGTCAATTCAACCACCGGTGGCATTCATGAAACGCACTACCTGGGGCTGGTCTGGATCATAAAAATGGTGTCGTTCCGGCTTGATGACCATGGCCTCAACAATGGCTTTTTTGAGGATATCCATATCGCCGGGGTGAGAGCGAATCACCGCCCGCAGATCCACTGAGTGCTCGTTGCCGAGGCACAACAACAACTGCCCTTCACAAGTCACCCGCACACGGTTACAACTTTCACAAAAATTGTGCGTGTTAGGGGAAATAAAGCCGATCCGGCTGTTGCTGCCGGGTATTCGGTAATATCGTGACGGCCCGGGGGATGTTTCTGCACTGGCCATTAAAGGGTAAAAGCTACTGATCCTGGCTCGAATTTCCTGACTGCTGACGAGTTCGCTCTGACGATCAGACCGGCTTGTCACCCCCAGGGGCATCTCCTCAATAAAGCTGATATCCAGGCCGTGTTCCAGGACAAACTCCAGCAGCGCTATAATTTCGTCATCATTCTGGCCACGCATGATCACCGTATTGATCTTGACCCGCTCAATACCGGCCCGCTGGGCGGCCGCAATACCACTCAGAACACGGTGCAATTCACCTGTGCGGGTAATCGCCGCAAAGCGCAGCAGTTGCAGGGAGTCGAGGCTGACATTGATGCGTTTGACACCGGCATCAACTAATTCCCCCGCAACCGACTCAAGCCTTGCACCGTTAGTGGTCAGCAGCAATTCGTTCAGCCCCGCCAACTTACCCAGGCTGTGTACCAGTGACATCAGATTGCGCCGCACCAACGGTTCGCCACCGGTAATACGGATACGACTTACACCCAGTTCGACAAACGCCTGACCAACAAATGCCAGTTCTTCCAGGGTCAGCAACTGCTGACGAGGCACGAAGACCATGTCCTCCGCCATGCAGTAGACACAGCGAAAATCACAACGATCTGTCACCGACAGGCGCAGATAGTTGACGACCCGGCCAAAGCGGTCGGTCAATACGGTTGATTTGCTGTCAGGCATAGGCGGCATAAACAAAGCCAATTAATAGGGATATCTGGAGCGTACCCGATCAAGGCATCAGGTCAAGTCCGGAATACGTTCACCAGGCCGTTGGCTGATTACCTTATCGGGGCATCGGTTATGTTTTAGCCATCACAGAGCACGGCCACTCAGCAGACAGCCACATTGACATACTTTCTCAGCCCTCAATCGAGGTCATCCAGCATCTTCACCACTCGCTGCCACTCCTCGGGCGTATTGGCATTAAGCAGCGCATTGGCATCCACTATGGGCAATTGTCGACCATTCAGTGCAGTAAGCATCCGCTTCAACGAACGCGGTTGATCGCAGCCCTCCGTAAAAACTTTATCGAGGTAGTCCCGCAGGGCCTGTGTGACTGGCAGGTACAGCGGCAGGTAACAATCGTCATAACAGAGAGGTACACCAGCTTTCTCGCCCTCCTCCAACAATACCCCCAACACTGTTGTGGTCAACAGTGGCATATCGACAGGAAGGACCAATAATGCAGAAGGCTGTATGGTTTGCAGGACAGAATAGATAGCTGCCAGGGGGCCGGCCCTGGGAATCAGGTCGGGTATGCCTGAAGAACCGCCCGCCACGACCACATCAAGGCCAAGCTCAGAAAGTAACGCCTGATTAAAATCTTTCATCGTCTGGTGGTTGCGCTGCAAAGAGGCCTTATCTGAGCCCATTCGCGTTGACAGTCCTCCAGCCAGAATTAAACCACTACAGGTATGCATGGCACTCGACATTCAGGTTATGAAAATGAACCAAAACAGGTTCTTTGAGATACTAGCACTCGGGCACAAAGCCCGCAGCCATAAAAAAACCGCGCCAATAGCGCGGTTTTTATCATAAAAGAGCCGATTATTTACTCTTCTCCAGGATATAGTCCACAGCTGCTTTAACCTCGTCCTCGGAGCAATCCATACACAGGCCTTTCGCCGGCATACCGCGAATCCCGCTGATGGCATTGGCATAGAGTACATCCATACCCTGATCAATACGGGGCGACCAGTCACTGGCCACACCGGTTTTTGGCGCACCACCTGCTCCACTGGAGTGACAGGCAACGCACTTGCTGTTGTAAATATCTTCTCCGGAGCGAGGCCCAGCTGAGGCAACTTTGGTCGGTTCAGGTACATTACCCGCCAAAACCACTTCACCGGCAGGTGCGAGACGCTCGGACATGTCCTTCTCTTGCTGGGCAGTCAGCTGCACTTCCTGCTCCTCAGAACCGCAACCGGCCATACCGGCGACCAGCAGCAAAGCAGCGCCAAACACACTCAGCTTTTTCAATTGGTTCATTTTCGTCTCCATTTTTGCGTATTAACGACCAGATTCAGTGCGTTATTATAACGCATAAACTTCCGGGGTGAATGTTGTTTGGGGTTAAAGTTCAAAGCCGGGAAGGGTTATACCTGATCCGGTTTCTGAGCGAACATTGTTCTCGCCAGTTCCGTCCGCTCAGCGATGGACCGATCAACAGTCTCAAGCCGATCTATGGCTTGCAAGCGTTTTGCCAACCCGGCCTGATTGGCAATCTGTATGGCCAGACCCGGTCTGGCGTTGAGCTCGAGAATCATCGGCCCCCGGTACTTGTCGAGCACAATATCCGCACCGAAATAACCCAAGCCAGTCATTTCGTAACAACCGCAGGCCAAATCGAGGATCTCCTGCCAATGGGGCAATTGAAGGTCTTTAAAGCCAATACCGGTATCGGGGTGCTTGTCGACTCTGACGTTGTTCTGAACCGCACAGACACTAAAACCGCTTTCGATGTCCAGCCCAACGCCCACGGCACCCTGGTGGAGGTTCGCTTTACCATCCGAGGCATGGGTTGCACAGCGCATCATCGCCATCACTGGAAATCCCCGATACACGATCACCCGGATATCCGGAACCCCCTCGTAGCTGAAATCACTGAGCAGGGGATCAAAGACAATCATGTCTTCAATCATTGCCACATCCGTTCGCCCGCCAAGGCTGTAGAGACCGCTGAGGATGTTGGAGGTATGACGCTTCACATCGCGCAGATTAATCACTGTACCGGAGGACTTGACGAACTCCTGAGCTCGGCGCTCACAAATCACCAATATCCCCTTGCCACCACTACCCTGAGCAGGCTTGATTACAAAGCGCTCCAGCCCCTCAAGCATCCTTTCCAGATCCTGTATTTCGTGCTGAATGGAGAGGACACCAAATAGTTTCGGCACACGCATACCGTGGTCCTGGGCCAGGCGTTTGGTTTTCAGCTTGTCATCCACCAACGGAAACCGGTGGCGTTCATTGGCGGCACCAATGTAATCGACGTTGCGGCTGTTCATACCCAATACGCCCAGCCGACGCAATTCACCTGGAGAAATGAATTTCACTGCCAGTCCTTCCTCAGATAGCGGAAACGATACAACTCTGACAGACGGTAACCCGTGTATTTACCCAACAACAGCACCACACCCAGCAGACTGATCATCAACTCGGGGAAATTAAACGTCAGGTGTGCCACCAACTCCATGGTCATCAACAGGTAGGCAAGAATTGCCGCCAGCAGACTGCCACCACCCTGAATCAACACTTCGTGTGCGCCCTCCTCTTCCCATAAAATCGACATCCGCTCAATGGTCCAGGACAGAATGATCGTCGGCAGGAACGTCACGGTGAGGGCCTGTTCAAAGCCCAGCTTGTAGGTAACGATGCTCAAAGTGGCCATGATCAGGATCACCAGTATGACCACAGCGGTGATCCTCGCCACCAACAAGAGATTGAGATGGGAGAGGTAGGAGCGAATCCACAGCCCGGCACTCACAACAGTCAGAAAGATCACCAATCCGGTAATCAGCGAAGTCTGAATAAATGCCAGCGCAATAAGAATCGGCATGAAGGTACCCGATGTGCGAATCCCCACCATCACCCTGAGCAGCACCACCACCAGTGCACCGACGGGCAACAGCAGCAAACCCTTGAACATGCCCTGCTGTTCCACCGGTAGGGCATAAATTGAGAAATCCAGCATCAGCTTGTCCCCTGCCTGCTGCTCCATGGACAACACGGTTTTGACGGGCAGGGTATTTTTAACGATGGCAAATTCCAGCTGCGAGCTGGTGCCACCGATCACGTCGAGCACGAACCGCTCACCCCGCTGCCAGACAAAAAAGTTTTCGGGCAAACCGGGCTTTGCTGTAGTGGGATCGAACAGATACCAACTACCGTTATCAAACACCTCCAACAGCGTCGACATCTGCTGGCGACGGCGGCCGTCTTCCAGATACACTCCTCGCACTCGTTGGGAGGGGATCCCGGCAAAAGAGAGCACATCCATGGCCACGGTCAGATCGGTTGCCTCTCGGGTACCAAACAAAAACGCTGCATCCTGATCCATTCCTCCCTGGGCCAGCTGCTGCAGCAGTAGTGCTGTAAAGCTGACCGAACCGGAGGAGCGTTCCCGCAAACTGGATACCACGCGCTCCATAGCGGTCCGCCGGTCGTCGCTGAGCTCGGGAGATACCACCGAGGGCACCGGGCTGGTCCCCAGCTCTGAGATATCCGCACGATAAACCTGCAACTTGTAATAGAGCGTCGTTGGGTGTTCCTGGGATTGGCGCGTCCACTTTGCCTGCCGCTTTCCCGCATCATCCTCTACCGAAAAACCGAACCCGGAGGAAGCAAAATATTCGTCGAGCATCACCCAGCCCGCCTGGGTTTCCGGCAGTGCCAGTGCAATTTCTACCGGACCATCACCCGGATTGAAGGTGATCTTGGACTCCAGTGTCCAGACATCCTGCTTTTCACCCGGCAACAGTGGGAAGTCCAACTCAATCGTTTTGTACAACGTTAATCCCAGACCGACGGCGATCAATAAACCTGCCACCAGTGAAATTTGCAGCTTGGAAGACATCATATAATCACTTCCGTGTATGTTTGCGACTGACATCAATAATAGCGGTATCCGTCAACAGGTTACGGCCAACCAAAAAAGAAAACTCAAAGTCTTCACGATCAGAAAGGGTCACTTCAATATTTTCTTTAATCTCACCCATGGTTATCCAGAGCTTCACCACATAACGACGTTCCGGTTCGCCGACCTTTCGTTTGATCAATACCGTGCGCGCCAGTTTTTGCTCCATATCAATAGGCTCACCTGTTTTGGGATCGGGAATGACAAACCGGACAAATCGAATACCATCCCGCTCTATCATCTGGATATTTTCCGCGTGGATGGAAGAGGTTTCAGCCCCGCTATCAACCCTGGCCTCCATCTTGATGCCGGGTGGGTCAACAAAAACATTTTCGATTTCCCCAATAATGGGCAGGTTCAACTCACCAGCAGTGGCGGGCACCGTCTTAACCACGATTTTTTCAACGACTTTTGGCTCGGGACACATAATCGCCGGCGCCTTGCAAACCGGACAGGGTGGTGGGGCCGGACATAACGACTCCGCGAGAGGCGAATCCGTTTTGGGCGGATCTTCACCCACATTCGTCGCTGACTCAGTCTGCGGTTGCACCTGTGTGCAGCCTGCAAGAACCAGCAATCCAACCACACTGACAAATAACACAACTCTCACGGATACCACACTCCTTGAACAGACAAACCACTAAACGATACCCTGCAGGAATCATTTTTCCAGATATCGTTCATTTTTTTCAGATGAGCGATGACCGCCAGAAAAATGGACTAACGGACAGTGACGCTATATCATTGCGCCCGCTCAGGTAACCTTACCCATATCAAAATTGTCGTACAGTATAGCGGTATCGTATCGACTAACCCAGAAGCGTAATGGGTCTACAATTCAGATAGTCAGTAACGCACCCGTAGCTCAGCTGGATAGAGCGCTGCCCTCCGGAGGCAGAGGTCAGAGGTTCGAATCCTCTCGGGTGCGCCATCCATACGAACATCCCGGCCCTGTGCCGGGATTTTTGTTTGGCACACCGGTAAGTGTTCGAACCGATAAGAGGTTCGACAACTTCCGTCAGGAAGTTGGACCAAGCCGCAGTGCGGCGCAGTCCCGCAGGGAGCAAAACGGCCACCAGCCGTTTTGAGTCAATCCTCTCGGGTACGACCTACGGAATCAACTGACAGACGAGTGGCTGAAACGCCTGTGTGACGGATAGCACGAGCGCATCTGCCTGTTTCCTACTCACCCACCTTTCGCGGCGAACATATAGGGCGTGCGGACGGCAATCTTGCTCCAGCCGAGGACATGCGACTTTATGAGATGAGACAGCAAAAAGTTAGATAACGCGGATCAATACACAAGAAAGTTGCGCAACTGATGATCCCAGCCTTTGGGGTCATCAGAGTTCACCAGCCTGTGCACGGCCTTCTGGGTGTGTTCCGCCAGGGAAGCAGGCCCCACCATCCCCGCCGTCAAAACTACCTGGTCAAGTTGAAGACCGGTCTCCACCCCAAGGCCGACATTACCGTATAACCAACCGGCGTAAGGGCGCTCACCCTGCGGCGGATTTTTCAGGGTTATATCGCTGGGGGTGTACATGTTCTGGCCGAAGGAATAACCGTGCAGCACTTGGCCATGGCGGGGAAACCAGAGAATAGCGTGGGCGACATCCAGAGCCCACTGAGGCGTGTCACTGGAACCGGGAATCCAGCTCAATCGAACGCCATTGGTGTAGTGGCTATCCCTCTTGTAGAAGGTGTCGTTTTCATAGACAACACTCAGGGTACCGCCACGTTCCGGCACATTTTGTACAGTGTCGGCGATAACCCCGCCGCTCACAGCAACTGTCGTAGTCCATAGTAAGAGGCACTGATATGTCGACATAAACTAAGCCATGGTGCCAATGGTTTTTCGAAAACGTGACAGCGACAGTGCAAACAGCGCGGTGCCGATGATCAGCAGGGCGACAAACTGGGGCCAGACCACTGCAAAGCCAGCACCCCGATAGAGGATGCCCTGGGCGAGCATCACAAAATGGGTATTGGGCGCCGCCAGCATCAGGTACTGAATCGCGTCGGGCATGCTCTCCCTGGGGGTCATTCCCCCTGAAAGGACTTGCAAGGGCAGCAGGATCAGCATCAGTAATAATCCAAATTGAGGCATGGAACGTGCCACGGTGCCAAGAAAAATACCCAGCGACGTGGTGGCAAAGAGGTGCAGCACAGCGCCGGCTAGAAACAGCGGAACCGACCCCGCTATCGGCACCCCCAGCCACCATTGCACCACCAGAGTAAGGGACACTGTGGTGGCCACCAAGACCACCACCACCATGGACCAGACCTTGGCGGACATGATTTCGAACGGCGTCACGGGCATGGCCAGCAGGTGCTCCACGGTGCCGTGCTCCCGCTCTCGGATTAACGCCGCTCCGGTGAGCACGATGGCCAGCATGGTGATATTACTAATCACCTCCATCACCGAACCGAACCAAACCTTGTTGAGCTCCGGGTTGAAGCTGGCGCGCAGTACTAGCTCTACCGGCGGCTTGCTGACGCCGCGGTGACGCTCCAGGTAAGTGCTGATTTCACCGTTGACAATTGCCTGCACATAGCCGTTGCCAGTAAAGGCCTGCCCCATGCGGGTGGCATCGATATTGAGCTGGATTTCCGGCTGCCGCCCGGCGAGCAAGTCACGCTGAAAATGGGGGGGAATATTGAGGGCAAAGGTGTCGAGACCGGCATCCATTCGGGCGTCCATTTCATACTGATCGATCAGCACCGGCGGTGAAAAATAAGGTGGATAAAAGGCATCGACAATGCGGGCCGACAATGGCGAACGATCCTCGTCGACAATGGCGATGGGAGCCTTGTTGAGAGCTTCGGGCATGGCCGTGGCCGCCGTATACACCGACAGCGTAAAGGCGTAGATGATCAGTACCAGCATCATCGGATCGCGACCCAGGCTGCGCAGTTCCTTGACGCCCAAATACCAAATATTAGCCAGGGCCATGTTAGCGCTCCTGCTTCGACAACAATAGGGTGCCCGCCGCCAGCAGTAGCGGTGCGGCGATCAACAGCGCGAGGAATGAGCTATGCAAATCCGCGAACGACAGCCCTTTGGAAAACACCCCCCGGGAGATGGTGAGAAAATGCGTCGCGGGATAGATATCCCCCACCAGGCGACCGACGCCTTCGAGGGAGGACACCGGGTCGATCATGCCGGAAAACTGCACAGCCGGCACCAAAGTCAGTATGGCGGTGCCGAACAGCGCTGCGATCTGGCTGCGGGTAAAGGTGGACATCACCAGCCCCAGGGCAGTGGCGCAAAACACATAGAGCAAAGCGGCCAGAGCCAGGGTGGGGAAGCTGCCGGTGAGTGGCACCCGAAAAATGGTCACTGCGCACAGCACCAGCAGAAAGAAGTTGAACATTCCCAGCGCCACGTAGGGCAATTGCTTGCCGAGCAGAAATTCCAGGCGGTTTACCGGCGTCACGTACAGATTAACGATGGAACCCAGCTCCTTTTCCCGCACCACAGACAGGGCGGTAAGTATGGCGGGAATCAGCATCAGCAACAGGGGGATCACAGCGGGCACCATGGCCACCAGGCTTTTCACGTCCGGGTTGTAACGGTAGCGGGTCTCCACCGTGGCGGGTTGTGCCAGGGCGCTGGAACCGAGCACCTTCCGTGCCTTCCCCGTCAGCCAGTGATTGTGCATGCCCTGCACATAGCCGCTGATGTTTTCTCCCCGGGTGGGCATGGCGCCATCTATCCACGCGCCGATCTGCACCGCTCGGCCGCGGGCGAGGTCAGCGGCGAACCCCGGGGGAATCTCGATGGCCAGGCTGATTCCACCGCTGCGCATACGCCGCTCCAGCTCTCCATAACCGGCCAGGGGTGGCTTCTCGACAAAGTACCGCGAGCCCGACAGGTTGAGCACATAGTCGCGGCTGGTGGCGGTCTGGTCGCGATCGAGCACCGCAAAGGTGAGATCCTCCACATCCATGGTGATGCCATAACCCACCACGAACATCAGGATCAGGGTGCCCACCATGGCCAGGGTGAGGCGAATGGGGTCGCGCAATAGCTCCAGCGCTTCGCGGCGGGAATAACTGTACAGGCGCCGACGGCTGAACCAGGACGGCTTGTCGACGCGTCTGGCAGACGGTGTTTGCGCAGGCGTCGGCAAGGGATCAGCCTCAGCGGCAAGGCTCGCATTCTCCGGCGCCGATTGGCCTTGCTCCTTGCGCTCGCGGGCGACCTCATCTTCCAGATAGGCGACAAAGGCATCATCCAGCGACGCAGCCTGACGGCTGGCAATCAGGTTTTGGGGCGTGTCGGTTACCAGCACCCGACCAGCATGCATCAAGGAAATACGGTCACAGCGCGCCGCTTCGTTCATGAAGTGGGTGGAGATGAAGATGGTCACGCCATCAGTGCGGGCCAGATCCACCATGATTCGCCAAAACCCATCCCTGGCAACGGGGTCGACGCCGGAAGTGGGTTCGTCCAGGATCAGCATTTCGGGGCCGTGGATCATCGCCACCGCCAGCGACAGCCGCTGGCGCAGCCCCAGGGGCAGCGCGGCGGGCAAACTGTCCAGCACCGGCTCAAGCTCGAAGCGTCGCGCCATGTCTGCCACCCGCCCATCGACCTCATCCTCCGGTAGTTTGAACAGCCGTGCGTGGAGGAGCAGGTTCTGACGTACGGTGAGTTCACCATAGAGGGAGAAGGACTGGGTCATGTAGCCCACCCGTTGCCGGGTGGCAATATCCTTGGGGTCCACTTCGCGGCCAAACAGCCATGCCTGACCGGAGCTTGCAGGCAGAAGGCCGGTAAGCATCTTCATGGTGGTGGTCTTGCCGCAGCCGTTGGAGCCGAGAAAGCCAAAGATCTCGCCCCGAGGAATGCGAAAAGTTGCCCGATCCACGGCGGTAAAATCCCCGAAACGCATGGTCAATTCCCGGGCCTCAATAGCGATTTCTTCCTCTGCCATCGCCTCGCGCGGAGGAATCGTCACCGGATGGTGGCGAACGCGCTGTGCTTCGGGCAACAGAGCAATAAAGGCCGCCTCCAGGCTTTCGGCACCAGTTTTCATCAGCAATTCCGCTGGCGAACCCTCGGCCAGAACCCGGCCGTCATTGAAAGCCGCCAGCCAGTCAAAGCGCGCGGCCTCCTCCATGTAGGCGGTGGCCACCACCACGCTCATACCCGGCGCGGCTTGGCGGATGCGGTCGATCAGCGCCCAGAACTGGCGGCGTGACAGAGGGTCAACCCCGGTGGTGGGTTCGTCAAGGATCAGCAAGTCGGGGTCGTGGATCAGGGCGCAGCACAGGCCAAGCTTTTGCTTCATCCCCCCGGAGAGTTTGCCCGCTGGACGATCCGCGAAGGGAGCAAGGCCGGTAGCCTCAAGCAACTGGGCAATACGCTTCTCACGCTCCGCCGTGCCGTGGCCGAACAGGCGACCGAAGAAGTCAACATTTTCGTAGACCGAGAGGGTGTGATAGAGATTCCTGCCCAGCCCCTGAGGCATGAAGGCGATGCGCGGGCATACCCGCCGACGGTGGCTGTCGCTGTCGATATCGCCACCCAACACCTCGATGCGGCCCTGCTGCAACCGGCGGGCGCCCGCCAGCAGGGACAGCAGGCTTGACTTGCCCACCCCATCGGGGCCGATTAACCCGACCATCATCCCGGCGGGAATGGAAAGCGTGACATTGTCCAGCCCCTGGGTTTTGCCGTAGCGGTGGGTTACGCCTTCGATCCGCGCAACGGCGTCGGTCATTTTGGTCGTTGCCATGGGCTGTTAACCCTCAAGGCAACTTCACGGCAAGGTGGTCGGGCCATGTGGCTTTGCTGTCCGCCAGCAGGTAGGCCACCCCAGGCAGGCCGGTCTTGACTCGCAACAGGTTTTCGTCGAGCACATCGTGGGGCACCTGGGCGCGGACCTGAAACATCAGTTTTTCCCGCTCGCTGGCGGTTTCCACCGTCTTTGGTGTGAACTGGGCGACGTCCGCCACGAACGACACCGATGCGGGGAAAACATACTCCGGCGCGGCATCCAGCACAATGCGCACTTCGGCGCCCTGGGCGAGGCGACCAGCCATCGCCGTGGGCAGGAAGAACGTCATGTAGACATCCCGCAGATCCACCAGGTTGAGCACCCGACCACCCGCGGCCACCACCTCGCCGGGTTGGGCAATGCGGTACTGTACCCGTCCGTCGCGTACGGCCTTGAGTTCGCTGTCTGCGATGTCCGCCTGGATGCGTTCGATGCTGGCCGCAACCGCTGCAACAGCGGACTCTGCACTAGTAATTTGTACATTGGCAGTCCCAATGGCGGCATCACTAGCCGCCACCTGAGCGTCAGCAGCAGCCAAGGCAGCGGTAGCACTCTGCTGGGTAGCGAAGTCATCGTCCACTTCTTGTTGTGATCTGGCACCACGCTCGGTTAGGGAGGCAGAGCGCTGATAGCGTTTCTTTGCCACGTTGAGTTCGGCCTGGCGCTGAGCCACAAGCGCAACAGCGGCCTGACGCTCGGCCAGGCGAAGCTTCACCTGGCTGTGGGCAATGGCCACAGAGCTTTCAGCTTGGCGCAGCTGGGCCTCGGCCTGCCGCAACTGTGCTTCAAGATTTTCGGTATCCATTACCGCCAGTACTTGGCCAACAGTAACGAAATCCCCCTCAGTCACGAGAATATCGCGAATACGCCCGGCTTGTTTCGCGGCGATATCGATTTCTGTGGCCTCCACCCGACCATTTCCAGAAACCAGTCCTTGGTTGAGATCCGATGACAGATAGCGATACCAGACAAGCGCCACTGCTAAAACCGCTATACTGGCCAGAAAGACTAGAGTAAAGAACTTCCTACTATGTACATTCATGATGGTTCTCTCAGTGGACTTGCCCCCAAGCCTCAAAATCTGGCCCGTTCAAAAGCCTCATGCCTGACACTGCAGAGATGGCTATGAGCCCGCACCCGATTGTACAGCATTCAATGTAATCAAAGAGATCGGCTCGGGCCAGTCTTTTAGCGCAGGCAACAGCTTTTCCCTGTCTGCTATTTTCTCTGCCGTTCCTCGGAGCGCCACCGCTCCAGAGCAAATCAATCGGCTGGATTCAAGTGTTTGCGGTTCGTCACTACGGCGTCGAGGACGCAACGGCCCCCATATGAGGCACCATCGAATGTCTGTGACACCTCTATATGGCGGCGATGGCCATTTGCTATTTCCCTCACCACACAAATCCCCCTTCATATCTTAAAAATGAAACTGTACTTGCTTTTTTCTATAAACCTATAGATTCTATAGCTTTATAGAACTACAGCCGGTTCCCGATGCAAACAACTGACAAACCTACAACCCGCTATACCCACCGACATGAACGGGCCGTGGCCGCCGCGGCAGCGATATTTGCCGACAAGGGTTATCACGGTGCCAGCACCCGGGACATCGCCGAGAAACTCGGTATTCAACAGGGCAGCCTCTACTACTATTTCAAATCGAAGGAAGCGGCACTGGAAGAAGTCTGCCTGACGGCCCTGAGGGGCTACGTTTCAGATATCGAGTCGATTGCTCATCAACCCGGCGAAGTTGAGCGCAAGTTGAAAACCGCCATCGCCGCTCACCTGGCAACCTACGAACACAATAATGAAGCCATGAAGGTACACAATGAACAGCGTCTGTACCTCCCCAAAGAGCGTCGTAAAGAGCTCAATATGCTGGGGTCACGCTATCGTCAACAACTCGAGGGGATTTTCTGTGAAGGGGTCTCAAGTGGTCAATTGCGCAAGGATATCGACTGCCATTTCACGGCACTGTCACTGATCGGCCTGTGCAATTATTGGGGTGCACAATTACTGCGAAATCCCACCCTGAGACCTGAGGACGTAACAGAAAATTGTGCCGATATACTACTGCACGGCTGTCTCGCCAGGAAAGCCGCAACCTCTGATATTGAGACCCAAACTGATACCCAGGTCAATTAGGATACCCACCATGACTCAGCAAAAAGCAACCAATGTGCAATGGCACCATGGCGAAGTAACCCGCGATGATCGTTTTCAACTGATGGGACAGCACGGCACCACACTCTGGTTTACCGGGCTGTCCGGCAGTGGCAAAAGCACCGTGGCCGTCGCCCTCGAGAGCCGGCTCTACGAGTTCGGCAAACTGGCCTACCGACTGGATGGCGACAATGTCCGACTGGGCATCAACAAGAATCTCGGTTTCAGTGCGGCGGACCGCACCGAAAATATTCGCCGCATTGGTGAAATTGCCAAACTGTTTGCCGATGCCGGTATTATCTCCCTATCCAGTTTTATCAGTCCCTACCGAGCCGATCGGGATGCTGTGCGACAGCTACACAAAGCAGCCGGGTTGGACTTTATCGAGGTTTTTGTCGACTGCCCGCTGCAGGAAGCGGAAAAACGCGACCCCAAAGGTCTCTACAAAAAAGCTCGCGCCGGTGAGATTAAAAACTTCACAGGTATTGACGACCCCTATGAAGCGCCGGAAAATCCCGAAATCCATTTGCAGACCGACCAGACGACCCTGGCAGAGGAAGTTGATACGATTATCAACTATCTGAAATCACACCAGTTCCTTGCCGGCATCTAGGCTGCGGTCAAATCCACAACAAACCACTTACCCATTCGCTCACCAACAGGAGATAGTATTTTGATCAGGCCCCACGGCTCAGACACCTTGAACCCCCTCTTTGTTTACGATACAGAGCAACACCATCAACTGCTTAAAGAAGCTGAAGAACTGCCTTCACTGCTGTTGAACTCGGCGGCAGCGGCCAACGCCGTCATGCTCGGGGCAGGGTATTTCAATCCGCTGGAGGGTTACATGGGTCTGGCTGATGCCAAGAGCGTGGCGGAAAAAATGCACACCACTGATGGGTTGTTCTGGCCAGTACCGGTCATTAATCTGGCAAAAGATGTCAGTGCTATCAGAGGTGCCAAACGTATCGCCCTGCGGGATCCGAACACCGAAGGCAATCCGGTGATGGCGATTATGGAAGTTGACCATATCGAGACTGTCTCGGACGAAGACATAGAAACCATGGCCGAGCAGATTTTTGGCAATCTGGATCCGGAGCACCCCGGTGTAGCCACTTTCACCCATCTGGGCAACTATTTGATCTCGGGGAAACTGCAGGTATTGAGCTTCAGTTATTTTCAGAGTGATTTTCCCGACACCTTCCGCACCGCCGTGGAAATACGCAATGAGATCACCGAGCGTGGCTGGGAAAAAGTAATCGCTTTCCAGACCCGCAATCCGATGCACCGCGCTCACGAAGAACTCTGTCGTATGGCGATGGAACGCCTCGATGCCGACGGCGTGGTTATCCATATGCTGTTGGGACGACTGAAAAAAGGCGATATCCCGGCGCCGGTTCGCGATGCCTGTATCCGTACCATGGTAGAGCACTACTTTCCGAAAAATACTGTCATGGTCACTGGCTACGGTTTCGACATGCTCTATGCCGGCCCGCGCGAGGCCGTGCTGCATGCCCTGTTCCGCCAGAACATGGGGGCAACTCACCTGATCGTGGGCCGCGATCACGCGGGCGTCGGCGATTACTACGGTGCTTTCGATGCACAAACCATCTTCGATGAAAAGGTTCCGGACGATGCACTGGAGATCGAGATCTTCCGGGCGGATCACACCGCCTTCTCCTCCAAGCTGGGCCGAGTGGTAATGATGAATGAGGCGGAAGATCACCAGAAAGAGGACTTTATCTTGCTGTCCGGCACCAAAGTACGGCAAATGCTGGGAGACGGCATCGCGCCACCACCCGAGTTTTCCCGCCCTGAAGTCGCCAAAATATTGATGGATTACTACCAGTCCGAGCACCAATAAATAATACCTGTTAGTGAATAGCGGGGCGAGTCTACCCCGCTATATGCCATCCTCCAGACAAGGACTTTTCATGGCCGATTTTGATGTATTCAATGGTGATGCCGACGGTATCTGTGCGCTGACACAACTGCGGTTGGCAGAACCCCGCCAGAGCAACCTGATTACCGGGGTAAAACGCAACATCAGCCTGCTGAAAACTGTCACGGCCCGGCCCGATGACCGGATCACCGTACTGGATATCTCAATGGACAAGAACCGTCCCGATCTGGAGCGGTTACTGGCGGTCGGGGCAACGGTATTTTACGTAGATCACCACTTTTCCGGCACTATTCCGGACACAGAAAAACTCACTGCTCTGATCAACGAAGCGCCCGATACCTGTACCAGTCTGCTGGTTAACCGGTATCTTGAGAATGCCTTCGCCGCCTGGGCAGTGGTCGGTGCATTTGGCGACAACCTCAATCAACAGGCACAGGCGTTGGCCGACAAAGCAGTGCAGTGCCGCGAGACCGACCTCAGACAACTGCAAAAGCTCGGCACCTATATCAACTATAACGGCTACGGTGCAGCGGTGGAGGATTTACACATCTCCCCCGAGGAGCTCTTTCGGCGCGTCAGCATTTACACAGACCCGCTGGATTTCGTCCGCCACGACAGTGAACACTTCGATAAACTGGAGAATGGCTACCACAACGATATGGCGGCGGCCGCAGACATTGCCCCCGAGAAAACGTCGGACACCACCGCGGTATTCATTCTGCCGAACGAAGCCTGGGCCAGACGGGTCAGCGGTGTCTTCAGCAATCAACTGACCAATGATCATCCCGGCCGGGCCCATGCTGTTCTCACGGCAACCTCCCAGGGCGACTATCTGGTGAGCGTGCGGGCGCCACTGAACAACCGCCAGGGTGCTGCGGATTTATGCCGGCGCTTCCCCACCGGCGGCGGCCGTGCAGCTGCGGCAGGGATCAATAACCTGCCCGCCGGGATGCTGGCTGACTTTATCGATGCGTTCGAAGCCAGTTATGCCTGACCTCCACCCCGGCATTCGATTGGACCGGCCCGCTTCCCGCTAGCGTCCAATTGCCTTCACCGATTAAACTGTTGTTGGTCGTCACGCGACGACCCTGAGAATATCGATTAACCCCCTAGGAAGCACATGCTATCACTCGAATTCCTTGCCCTACCTTTAATGGCCGCAGCAGCACTGATTTTTGTGGCAGTGTTTGCCGGTATCATCTCATCGCGGGTCGGCTTTCCTTTTCTACTGGTTTTTCTCATTGTCGGTATGCTCAGTGGCGAGGACGGCATCGGTGGCATCAGTTTTGACAATTTTGCGCTGAGCTTCTGGGTTGGCAACATCGCCCTTGCCATCATTCTGTTGGATGGTGGACTGCGCACTGACTTTGCCACTTTTCGCACCGGACTCAAACCGTCCCTGATACTGGCGACACTGGGCGTTTTACTGTCTGCCGGCCTTACGGGTCTCGCCGCCATGTGGCTGCTGGGGCTCAGCTGGCCAATGGCCCTGTTGCTGGGCGCGATCGTCGGCTCCACCGATGCCGCCGCCGTGTTTTCCCTACTCAAATCCTGCGGCGTGCGGCTCAACGAGCGGGTTGCAGCCACGCTGGAAATCGAGTCCGGCATGAATGACCCAATGGCGGTCTACCTCACCCTGACGTTTATCAGTATCGCCCTGATTTATAACGCCGGCGAGGCGCTGGCTTTCGATGGCTGGACCACCCTGCTCAGCCTGACCACGCAGTTTGGTATAGGTGGGTTGATCGGCTACCTGGCCGGCATCACCATGGCCAGTGCCGTCAACCGCATTCGGGGTATGCTGGACAGTGGCGCCGGCATACTCGCCCTGCTGTTAATGTCAGCCGGTATCGGCGTATTTGCCTTTGCCACCTGGGTGGGCGGTTCGGGATTTCTCGCGATCTACCTGTTCGGCCTGATGGTGGGCAACCGGGCTCGCCGGAGTGTTCGCCAGGCTTTGTCAGCAATGGATGGTTTTGCCTGGCTGTCCCAGGCCCTGATGTTCCTGTTGCTGGGCTTGCTGGTCACCCCCAGCGAGGTGGCAGACGAGCTGCTTCCGGCACTGGCTATTGCGCTGTTACTGATCCTGGTCGCACGTCCGTTAGCGGTATCCCTGTGCCTGCTGCCATTTCATTTTACGCGCAGGGAAACATTCTTTATTGCCTGGGTGGGCCTGCGCGGTGCAGTGCCGGTCGTGCTGGCTATTTTTCCCATGATGGTGGACCTGGAGGGGGCAAAAACCCTTTTCAATGTGGCTTTTGTGGTCGTGGTGACCTCCCTGCTATTGCAAGGGGGCAGCCTCGCCTGGGTGGCGCGACGACTGGGACTGGTACTACCGGAAAAGGATGACAGGAAAAACTTCCGCAGGGTATTTGGGGATTTTGTGCTGGATGGCCGAATTCCCTTGGGGGAAATCTGTCAGTTCTATGACTTGCCGGAACCACCGGATGCCGACCAGAATCTTGGCAGTTGGATTGCCGGACAATTGCGCCGACCACCCATTATCGGCGACAAGGTAAACATTGGCACGGCTATCTTCGTGGTACGACAACTCGATAATCGCGAGATCACAGTAGTTGGTATGAAGTTGCCGTCCTAGCTATCCAGACTATCACTGTCATGGGTGTGAAATGGCCGGCAGCGATAACGATTTTTTGGCAGGAGCACTAGACCTGCTCAATTTCCACCAATGTGCCGCAGAAATCCTTGGGATGAAGAAACAGCACCGGCTTGCCATGGGCGCCGATTTTCGGCTCGCCGTTGCCCAGTACCCGGGCACCCGCCGCGACCAGTTTGTCGCGGGCAGTAATAATATCATCCACCTCGTAACACAGGTGGTGCATACCACCATCCACATTGCGCTCAAGGAATTTCGCCACGGGCGAATTTTCCCCGAGGGGTAACAATAATTCGATCTTGGTATTCGGCAATTCCACAAAGGCGACCCGGACACCGTGTTCGGGCAGATCAAGGGGTTCGGAGACGGTTGCGCCCAGCGCATCCCGATAGGTGGTCATTGCCCTGTCGAGATCAGGGACCACAATAGCGACATGATTCAGTTTGCCTATCATAGGGTTACCTTTTGACATCCGGTTAAATTCAACACAGCCGATGGCATTTGAGCGACACCCAAAAAGCTAGCCAAGAAAGGCCTCCACCAGCTGTTTTGCCGCTACGGTAGCCGGGATTCGGCCGGCTGTCACATCGGCTTCCAGCTGATCCACCAGGGCTTTTACCGCCTCATTTTCTTTCAGTTCGCCGAGCAGACTGTCGGCTGTTTCGCTCCACATCCAGGCCCGCGCCTGGGCAGCGCGGCGGGACTCGATTTCGCCCGCATCGCCCAGCGCCTGCCGATATTCTTCAACGGTCTGCCATATTTTCTGCACACCTTCTCCCTGCAGCGCCGAAAGCGGTTCAACCTGAACCTGCCAATGTCGACTGCGAGGGTGCAGGAAGTGAACCGCCATGCGATAGTCCGCCACAGTCCGGTTGGCGGCGGCCTGCTGGTCACCATCCGCCTTGTTCACCAGAATCAAATCCGCCAGTTCCATAATGCCGCGCTTGATGCCCTGCAATTCGTCACCGCCGCCGGGCAACAGCAACAGCAAAAACATATCGGTCATCTGCGCCACGGCGGTTTCCGACTGACCGACACCCACGGTTTCCACGATGATCACATCAAATCCCGCCGCCTCACAGAGCAGCAGGGTTTCGCGGGTGCGGCGGGTAACCCCGCCCAGGGTTTGTCCGGCCGGGGAGGGTCGTATATAGGCATCGGGGTGGCGGGCGAGGGTTTCCATACGGGTTTTGTCGCCCAGAATCGAGCCACCACTGAGTGCCGAGGTGGGATCTACCGCCAGCACGGCCAGCCGGTGCCCCTGGCTGATCACATGGTTGCCAAAGGACTCGATAAACGTCGATTTGCCCACGCCGGGCACGCCGGAAATACCAAGCCGAATCGAGTTGCCCGTGTAGGGCATAATCAGTTCGAGCAAACGGGCCGCTGCCTCCCGGTGATCGGCACGGGTCGATTCGACCAGTGTGATTCCCTTGGCAAGGGCACGACGATCGCCGCTGCGGATACCCTCGGCAAGCTCCTGTGGATTAATCTGCAATGACCATCTCCAAGCTCGTCAGATCAGCGCCCATTTTACCCGGCCAATGCAGGCTGCCAACCCGATTGCGGGCAGAGACCGGCGATTACTCAAATTCAATGATCGGCTGGTCTACCTTGAGGCTGTCACCGGCCGCTGCAGAAACAGTTTTCACCACACCGTCGGATATCGCTCTCAGGCTGTTTTCCATTTTCATGGCCTCAACAACAGCCACTTCCTCACCGGCCTTCACCTGATCACCTTCCTTCACATTCAGTTTCACCAGCAAACCGGGCATGGGGGACAACAGGAATTTGGACAGGTCAGCGGGCTCCTTGACCAGCATATGCTGACTTAACTCGGCAGTGCGCGGAGTCACCACATAGGCGTGTTTTTCTGCACCGCGATGAAACATTCTGAACAGCCAACCATCGCGATCCACCTGTATGCAAACGGTCTGCCCGTTGATAACCGCCTTGAACAGCGGTTCACCGAGCTTCCAGTCCGTCTCCACCCGATATTCATCACCATTCATGGTCGCCACCACCGGCTCCACAGACGTATCGACCGAAATGGGATAGCGGGCATCATCGCCCTCCATCATCACCACCCAATCGTTGGAGGGACAGTATTCCAGGCTGGGTAACTGACCGGTAATCAGGGCACTGCGATCGCGGAATTTCTTGTTGATCACAGCGGCGGCCACCACGCAGAGCGCGGGATCCTCCTGGGGTACCAGATCGGGACTGAAGCCGTCGGGATATTCCTCGGCAATAAAATTGGTGGTCAACTTACCGGCCACAAAGCGCGGGTGAACCATCAGGGCATTGAGGAAACTGATATTGTGATTGACGCCCCGGATATAATAGGCGTCCAGCGCTTCCACCATCCGCTGAGTGGCCTCCTTGCGGTCTTTACCGTAAGTAATCAGTTTAGCGATCATCGGATCATAAAACATCGAGACTTCGCCGCCCTCGAAAACACCAGTATCCACCCGGACACCCTCCCCCGTTGGCGGGCGGTAGCGAATCAGCCTACCCACAGAGGGCATAAAATTGCGGAATGGGTCCTCGGCATACACGCGGGTTTCAATCGCCCAGCCGGTCAGCGTTACATCTTCCTGAGCCAGCGGCAGTTTTTCACCGGCGGCGACGCGAATCATCAGCTCCACCAGATCCTGACCGGTGACCAGTTCTGTCACCGGGTGTTCCACCTGCAGGCGGGTATTCATTTCGAGGAAGTAAAAATTCATCTCGGCATCGGCGATAAACTCCACCGTACCGGCCGACTTGTAATCCACCGCTTTGGCCAACGCTATGGCCTGTTCACCCATTTTTCGCCGCACTTCCGGGGTCAGGAAGGGCGATGGGGCCTCTTCAATTACTTTCTGGTGGCGGCGCTGGATGGAGCATTCGCGCTCGCCCAGGTAGATGGTGTTGCCGTAGCTGTCGGCCATCACCTGGATTTCGATGTGCCGTGGCTCCTGAATAAACTTTTCAATAAAAACACGGTCGTCGCCAAAGCTGGAGCGGGCTTCGTTGGTGGCGCGCTCAAAACCGTCGCGACATTCTTCATCGTTCCAGGCCACACGCATGCCTTTGCCGCCACCACCGGCAGAGGCCTTGAGCATCACCGGGTATCCAATGTCATTGGAAATCTCCACAGCCTGCTCGGCATCCTTCACCACATCGGTATAACCGGGAATCGTGCTGACACCCGCTTCGGCGGCAATCCGCTTGGAAGTGATCTTGTCACCCATGGACTCAATCGCCCTGACCCCGGGCCCGATAAAGGCAATACCTGCGGCATCCAGCGCCTGACAAAACAGTTTGTTTTCCGAGAGAAAACCGTAACCGGGGTGCACCGCATCAGCGCCGGTCTGCTGACAGGCGGCAATAATTTTGTCGATCACCAGATAACTTTCAGCGGAGGCTGAGGGACCGATGTGAACGGCTTCATCCGCCAGAGCCACATGCAGGGCATCGCGGTCCGCATCGGAGTAGACTGCAACCGTTCCGATGCCCATTGCCTTGGCCGTGCGGAACACTCGACAGGCGATTTCACCTCTATTAGCAACAAGAATTTTTTTAAACATTACTGTCTCTTCTTTATTGTCTGCCTACAGGTTGCAGGCGTTTTCCTGATTTTGTAAATACAGGCCCTGGCGCAATCCCCACTTACAACGGAATATTGCCGTGCTTCCGCCAGGGATTCTCCAGTTGCTTGTCGCGCAACATGGAAAGCGATCTCGCCACCCGCTTGCGGGTCAGGCTGGGCAAGATCACATCATCGATAAACCCGCGTTTACCGGCAATAAAGGGGTTGGCAAATTTCTCCCGGTATTCCTGCTCACGGGCAGCAATTTTTTCCTGATTGCCGATATCCTTGCGGAAAATAATCTCCACGGCGCCTTTCGGCCCCATCACTGCGATTTCCGCCGTTGGCCAGGCGAGATTGACATCACCGCGCAGGTGCTTCGACGACATCACATCGTAGGCACCACCGTAGGCTTTGCGAGTGATCACAGTCACTTTGGGGACGGTACATTCCGCATAGGCGTACAACAACTTGGCACCGTGCTTGATGATGCCGCCATACTCCTGTGTCGTGCCGGGCATGAAGCCGGGCACATCGACAAACGTCAGCACCGGGATATTGAAGGCGTCACAGAAGCGGATAAAGCGGGCACCTTTTTTGGATGCATCGATATCCAGACAACCGGCCAGCACCATCGGCTGGTTGGCGACCACACCCACGGTAGACCCTTCGATGCGAATAAAACCAATCACCAAGTTGGCTGCGTAGTCGGGCTGCAATTCAAAAAAGTCGCCCTCGTCCGCCACTTTTACAATCAGCTCTTTCATGTCGTAGGGCTGATTCGGGTCATCGGGAATCAGGGTATCCAGTGATGCTTCGGCTCGATCTGCCGGGTCTTCCGTTGGCCAGACCGGTGGTTTCTCCTGATTGTTGGCCGGCAGGAATGTGATAAAACGGCGCAGCTTGACCAGGGCCTCCACATCATTTTCAAACGCCAGATCCGCCACGCCGGATTTGGACGAATGGGTGACTGCCCCTCCGAGCTGCTCCGCGGTGACCGTCTCATGGGTCACGGTTTTCACCACCTCGGGACCGGTCACAAACATATAGGAGCTATCTTTGACCATGAAAATAAAGTCTGTGATGGCGGGGGAATACACCGCCCCACCCGCACAGGGGCCCATGATCATGGAAATTTGCGGAATGACACCGGACGCCATGACATTGCGTTGAAACACGTCGGCATAGCCACCCAGGGAGGCCACACCCTCCTGAATACGAGCACCACCGGAATCATTCAGCCCGATAACCGGCGCGCCCACTTTCATGGCGTGGTCCATCAGCTTGCAAATTTTCTCTGCATGGGTTTCCGACAGGGAACCACCAAAAACGGTGAAGTCCTGGCTAAACACAAACACCAGCCGACCATTGACGGTACCGTAGCCAATGACCACACCGTCGCCGGGTATATGCTCCTGCTCCATGCCAAAATCGGTACAGCGGTGCTCGACAAACATATCCCACTCCTCAAAAGAGCCGGGATCCAACAGCAAGTCAATACGCTCACGAGCGGTCAGTTTGCCTTTGCTGTGCTGGGCATCAATACGCTTCTGCCCACCACCCATGCGGGCTTTTTCACGCATGGCTTCCAACTGTTCCATAATTTCGTACATAGGGTTCTCCCAATCCTGGCTACCGAATCACAAGCCGGCAACACGTCATTCTGTTGTTCTAATAATGTACACACGCCTGCCAGATGACTGGCCTGCCGGTGCTCCTTTCAAAAAGCGGAGCTTATTGTTCACTCAGCAGCGCAATCACTTCGGCAGCCGCTTGGGGAATATTGGTACCCGGCCCGTAGATAGCGGACACTCCCGCATCAAAGAGCTCCTGATAATCCTGAGGCGGAATAACACCGCCACAAACCACTTTGATATCGCTGCCACCCTCGGCACGCAGTGCGGCAATCAACTGGGGCACCAGGGTTTTATGACCAGCGGCCTGGGAAGACACGCCCACCACATGAACATCATTTTCAATCGCCATGCGGGCCGCCTCTTCCGGGGTTTGAAACATCGGGCTGATATCCACATCAAAACCGATGTCTGCAAAAGCCGTGGCAATGACCTTGGCACCCCGATCGTGACCATCCTGCCCCATTTTTGCCACCAGCATCCTGGGACGGCGACCGGCCCGTTCGGCAAAGGCCGAGACGCTCGCCTGAATGGCGGCAAAGGCCTCATCACCTTCATAGGCTGAACCATAAACACCACTGATGGTACGGGTTACCGCCTTGTGACGACCCCAGATTTTTTCCAGTGCAAATGAAATTTCTCCAACCGTGGCGCGGGCCCTGGCAGCCTCTACTGCCAGCTCCAGCAGGTTGCCCTCCCCTGATTCCGCCGCTGCGGTGAGTGCATCCAGCGCCTGCTGGCAGGCATTGTTGTCGCGGTTGTCGCGCAGAGCCTGCAATCTCTCTACCTGTGATTCGCGTACGGCACTGTTATCAATATTGAGGATATCCACCGGAGATTCCTCGGTCTGCTGGTACTTATTGACACCGACAATGACCTCTTTCCCGCGGTCAATTCTGGCCTGCCGCTCTGCCGCCGCCTGCTCAATGCGGAGTTTCGGCATGCCGGATTCCACAGCCTTGGTCATACCGCCCATTTCCTCGACTTCCTCAATCAGGATACGGGCTTCCTTGACCAGCTGGTCAGTGAGGCTCTCCACGTAGTAGGAACCGGCCAGCGGGTCCACCACGTTAGTGATGCCGGTTTCCTCCTGAATCACCAATTGCGTATTGCGGGCAATTCGAGCTGAGAACTCGGTTGGCAAGGCCAATGCTTCATCCAGTGCGTTGGTGTGCAGGGATTGGGTGCCACCCAGTACGGCGGACATGGCTTCGATCGTGGTCCGCATAACATTGTTATAAGGGTCCTTGCTGGTCAGGCTGACACCGGATGTCTGGCAGTGGGTGCGCAGCATCAGCGATTTGTTGTCCCGGGGGTCAAACTTCTCCTTCATCAGGGTGGCCCAGAGAATCCGCGCAGCCCGCAGCTTGGCAATTTCCATAAAGAAATTCATACCGATGGCAAAGAAGAACGACAGGCGTGGTGCAAATTTATCCACGTCCAGACCGCTGGCAATTGCAGTGCGCACGTACTCGATACCATCGGCGATGGTATAGGCCAGCTCCTGCACATTGGTGGCTCCGGCTTCCTGCATGTGATAACCGGAAATGGAAATGGAGTTGAATCTGGGCATGTGCTGGGCGGTATAGCCAATAATATCGGAGACAATCCGCATCGAGGGCGCCGGTGGATAGATATAGGTATTGCGCACCATGAATTCCTTGAGAATGTCATTCTGCAGGGTTCCCGCCAGCTTGTCCGGGGTCACACCCTGCTCTTCGGCTGCGACAATGTAATTGGCCATGACCGGCAGTACGGCACCATTCATGGTCATGGATACCGAAACCTGATCGAGCGGAATGCTGTCAAACAGCACCTTCATATCCTCAACCGAATCGATGGCGACTCCGGCTTTGCCCACATCCCCCACGACCCGTTCATGATCCGAGTCGTAACCGCGGTGAGTGGGCAGATCAAACGCCACTGACAGGCCCTGTTGTCCGGCCGCCAGATTTCGACGATAAAAGGCATTGGAGGCCTCGGCGGTGGAGAACCCGGCGTACTGCCGGACGGTCCATGGGCGCCCGGTATACATGGTCGCCTTGGGGCCCCGTTTGAACGGTGAGAAACCGGGCAGATTGTCCAGATGCTCCAGGCCGACCAGGTCCTCTGCGGTATAGAGCGGTTTGACCGCGATACCTTCCGGGGTATTCCAGACAAGATCTTCGGGCGTTTTACCCTTGGTCTCCTTGGCCGCAAGGGCAGCCCATTCACGGTATGAAGGTTTGGCGCTATCGGTCATCGAACACTACCTCTAATCAACTCAATCCCGCGCAAATTGCGCTCTGCTGTTATCTGTTCATTCAATATAGCGGGTATATAGCGTTGGCGTTACCCTTGAGGTCACCATCAGCTGCAGGCAATAACGGGATTTCCAATGTGAGCGCACTATGGCGGAGCAACCCGGTCGAAACAAGGACAAATTTATTCGCCAAAACTCACTGATTATTTCAGATAATTGTGCTTTGCAACCATTTCATAGCTACAATAGCGCATAAACTCACATTTCATAGCAGGCCACCTCTATCGCCACTATCTCGCACCACCATGTTGTGACCTGCCTGCACGGCATTCTTGAACGCCAGCAAAATGAGCAGGTATTGCTGGCAAGGGCCGGGATTAACCCTGCCAGTGTGCAAAACTCACGAGATCGGGTACACACCGACCAGGTGGCCCGCCTGTTTCGACTGGTGCAGCAGGCACTTGACGACGAGTTCATGGGTTTCACCTCACAGGCCTGCAAATACGGCATCTTTGCCACCGCCTGCGATCTGGTCAGGCACTGCCGCACCCTGGGGGAACTGCTGGAAAAAGTGGTCGCATTCTATAATCTGGTCACCGACGCAATGGTCATGACACTGGACATTCAGGACAGCTCGGCGCGTTTCAGTGTCGCTCTGCAACAGCCCGAACTGGATGTCGGGCATTTTATCACCGAGTTCCAGATGGTGATCTGGCACCGCTTTCCGAGCTGGTATATCGGCGAGGCCATCCGCCTCAGGGCAACGCATTTTGTCCACCCCGCACCCGATCACAAAAACGAGCTGCGCGTGATGTTTCCGGGCCAGCTGTTGTTTGAACAGTCCAGCAACAGTCTTTATTTTGACGCGCAGTATCTGGACAAACCCCTGGTTCGAACCAGTCGCGAACTGGATGCGTTTCTCGCCGTTCACCCCGCCGACATCATGACGATCCCGGGCGAGGACAACAGCCTCGAGGCCCAGATCGAACGGATTTTCCTGAAAAACAGTCATGGACATCCCACTTTTCCGAAAGCGGAAAATCTGGCCGAACAGCTGTGTATAAGTCCGCTCACCCTCTACCGAAGGCTGCTGCAGGAAGGCACCAGTTACCAGAAAATCAAGGACAATATTCGCCGTGAAATGGCGATCGACAAGCTGGTGAACAAGAGGTTGTCTGTGGACGAGGTGTCGGAGCTGGTCGGTTTTGAAGAGCCGCGCTCTTTCACGCGCGCCTTCAAGCAGTGGACCGGCCTGAGCCCGAGAAATTACTGCAAATACCACCGGGGCAATCCACCGGATTAGATTTCCAGCCCGCCACCCACTACCAGTGTTTGACCGCTGATGTAATTGGATTCGGGTATGCAGAGCAGGTATACCGCATCGGCGGCCTCTTTTGCAGTACCGGTGCGACCCAATGGAACCAGGGTCTTGAGCAGCGATGTCATCTGCTCACTGACACCGACCCGAATGTCTTTACCCGCTATGTTAATGGTCGGGTTCTCGCTGGCCAGGCTGGTAAGCCGGGTCTCGATAAACCCGAAGGCCACCGCATTGACGTTCACGTTGTAGCGCCCCCACTCCTTGCACAGGGTTTTGGTCATACCGACCACGCCCGCTTTGGCCGCCGAGTAGGCCAGCTGCCCGGCATTGCCGCCCAGCCCTGAGATCGAAGACACATTGACGATCTTGCGATGAACCTGCTCGCCCCCCTCCACCTCCAGCGTATGGTAGGCCTTGATGAAGGGCTGGGCGGCCTTGAGGATACGGTAGGGGGCCGTCATATGCACATCCAGCATGGCATACCACTGCTCGTCGTCAATTTTCTGAATCACATTATCCCAAGTGTACCCGGCATTGTTGATGATGATGTCCAGGCCATCAAACGCATCCACCGCTGTTTTCACAAACTGCACACCAAAATCTTCGGCAGTGACACTGCCGGAACAGACCACCGCTTCGGAGCCCAACCCCTGAATGTCACTGACCAACTTTTCAAGCGGCTCGGCATCCAGATCATTGATCACCAGTCGGGCACCTTCACTGGCCAGCTTCAATGCTATTTCACGACCTATGCCGCGAGCGGCACCGGTCACCAGCGCCACTTTTCCTGCCAACTTTTTCATCGCCGTACTTCCACTTCAACGCTGATCAAATAAACCAGCTGACCCGTGACAGTGTACCGCCCTCTCTCTTTACGAGCACTGGCGTTACACAGTACTCTGAACAGACGTCTACACTGTCCAATGATTTGCCGGAAAAAGCATAGCGATTCACCCTGCGCACTACAACTCAGACCGCACCGGCACCGCTGATCCAACCAGGTTTCGTCTATGACACTACAACTCAATGATGCTTCTCTGCTGAAATACCAGGCCTATATCGACGGGCACTGGGTGTCCGCCGACAACGGCAAGACCCTGACGGTGACCAATCCCGTCGACGATTCCCCGCTGGCGGAAGTGGCCAGCTGCGGCACCGAGGAAACCCGCCGGATGATCGAGGCCGCCAACCGCGCCCAGCCAGGCTGGGCGGCGGCAACAGCCAAACAGCGTGCGACCCTGTTGCGCGACTGGTACAACCTGATCATTGAGCACCAGGAGGATCTGGCCAGAATTCTCACCGCCGAGCAGGGCAAACCCCTGGCTGAGGCCCGCGGCGAAATCCGCTATGGCGCCAGCTATCTCGAGTGGTTTGCTGAAGAGGCGAAACGCCTCTACGGCGATCTGATTCCGGCACCCGCCAGTGACAAGCGGCTGATGGTATTAAAGCAGCCCGTCGGTGTAGTGGCCTGTATTACCCCGTGGAACTTCCCCTGTGCCATGCTGGCCCGCAAAATTGCGCCGGCCATAGCGGCTGGCTGCGCCGTGGTATGCAAACCCGCCAGTGCCACCCCGCTGTCGGCACTGGCACTGGTGGCACTGGCCGAACGGGCCGGGGCTCCGGCAGGATTGATCAATATCGCTGCAGGCGATAGCAAAACCATCGGCGCAGAACTCACCAGCAATCCACTGGTACGAAAACTCACCTTCACCGGGTCTACGGCGGTGGGCAAACAACTGATGGCTGCCTGCGCCGATACCGTTAAACGCACCTCCATGGAACTGGGCGGCAACGCCCCGTTCATTGTGTTTGACGATGCCGATCTGGATGCAGCCGTGGCTGGTGCCCTGGCCGCCAAGTATCGCAATGCCGGACAAACCTGTATCTGTGCCAACCGGTTGCTGGTTCAGGCGGGCGTTTACGATCGTTTTGCAGAAAAATTTACCCGTGCAGTGACTGAGCTGAACGTGGGCTGCGGCACGGCAGACGGCGTCGATATCGGTCCGCTGATCAGCAGGCAGGCCGCTGACGACGTATATGACCTGATTGAGGATGCCACCCGGAGAGGCGCCACCGTTCTGACCGGCGGTGGCCGGGGAACCGGCAGCTTCATTCAACCCACGGTATTGAGCAATGCCACGACTGATATGCGATTGTTCGCGGAAGAAATTTTCGGACCGGTGGCACCACTGTTCAGGTTCGAGACCGAAGCCGAGGCGATTCAGCTGGCCAATGATACAGAATTTGGTCTTGCTGCCTATTTCTACTCCCGGGACCTTAGCCGTATCTGGCGAGTGGCAGAACAGCTGGAATACGGCATTGTAGGGGTTAATGAAGGTCTTGTCTCAAACGAAATGGCGCCTTTTGGCGGCATCAAATACTCCGGTCAGGGACGGGAGGGGTCCCGCTACGGCCTCGATGATTACCTTGAATTGAAGTACCTCTGTCTGGGTGGCATCAATGCTTAATGCGGGCTCGCCATATGGGTCAGCAGCCACCTGCAGACCGGTGCCCATGACAAGGAGTCATGGATCATGAAACTGAACTATGTCAGTCAGGGCAGCGGGCAACCGGTAGTACTGATGCACGGGATGTTTGGTTCACTGAGCAACCTCGGAGTGGTCGGTCGGGCTCTGGCGGATCAGTATCAGGTAATCGCCGTCGATATGCGCAACCACGGCGAATCACCCCACAGCATGACCATGGATTATCCTGCCATGGCAGTGGATATTGTGGAACTGCTGGATGATCTGGCGCTCCCCAGAGCGCACCTGCTGGGGCACTCAATGGGCGGCAAAGTGGCCATGCAGGTGGCCCTGAACCAGCCGGACCGCGTTGCCAGCCTGATGGCCGCAGACATCGCGCCGGTAACCTACCAACCCGACCGCCACGGCGGGGTGCTGGCCGGGCTCAGTGCGCTGGCCGAAGCCAGGCCCAGCAGCCGCCAGCAGGCCGATCAACTATTGGCCCAGCACGTCAGTGAACCGGGAGTTCGCGCTTTTCTGCTAAAAAATCTGCGTCGGGCTGACGATGGACGTTTTGATCTGCTGCTGTATCTGGATGGCATTCTCGCCAACTATCATGAAACCCTGACCCTGGCACCCACCGGAACACCCTTCGCAGGACCGGCACTGTTCATTAAAGGAGCCGATTCCGCGTACATTCAGGAAAAACACCGGACTGAGATACTGCGATTATTTCCCCACGCCCAGCTCAAGGTGGTGGATAATACCGGCCACTGGTTGCACGCCGAGAAACCCGCCACCTTTAACAAAATCGTGATGGACTTTCTGGCTGAAGAAACCGGGAACTGACCCAACAGGCCAGCTGGACTGCCAACCAGCGGCATATTGGCCGACCAACACTTGTGACTCACTCCCGGAAAAACCATGTTGAGCTACCGACACGGCTATCATGCCGGCAATTTTGCCGATGTGCTGAAACACATCATTCTGGTTGAACTGCTCGACTATCTGACTCTTAAAGACAAACCCTTCGACTACATTGACAGCCATGCCGGAGCAGGCTGGTATAGACTCAACTCCGAACAGGCCAACAAAACATCGGAATATGCCGCTGGCATAGGCCGCCTGGACGCAGATGATTTTCCTGAGTTAGCGCAATATTTCTCTCTGCTCTACCCCGACAGAAAGACTACCGGCCAGGGACAGAAGCTGTCGCGCTACCCCGGGTCACCCGCCATTGCAAAACATTATCTGCGCCACCGGGATCGGGGCTGGTTATTCGAAATTCATCCGACAGATTATGCGGCACTGCACAAACTGATGGCCGGGGACTCCCGAATTCGGGTCTTCGGGGAAGATGGTCTGCAGGGAATAATGGGCCTGCTACCGCCCGCCTCGAAACGGGGACTGATGCTGATTGACCCCTCCTACGAAATCAAATCGGATTATCAACGGGTTACGGAACAGCTGATCAAGGCCTACCATAAATTCGCCACTGGCATTTATGCGCTCTGGTACCCGGTGGTGGACCGGGAGCGCATCAACCGCCTGGAGCGCCAGCTGATCGGCGCCGGAATCAAGCGGATGCAGCTTTTTGAGCTGGGCCTGCAACCCGATACCACAGAGCGGGGCATGACATCAGCGGGCATGATCGTTATCAACCCCCCCTGGACGCTGTTCGACAGGATGCAACCATTGCTGCCAAAGCTGGCGGAGAAGCTGGCGCCACAAACCGGCGTTTATCGACTTGAAGTATTGGCTGGAGAGGACGCTGTACCACCACTCCCGAGACAGCGTCGCAACACCAGGTAGCCGACCACACCTGACATGATCGAACCGGCAAGGATGCCCAGGCGCTCGTCAAAAATCAGTTTGATGTCGGTGCCCTCGAAAGCCAGGGAACTGATAAACAGACTCATGGTAAAACCAATGCCACAGAGTGCGGCCACGCCGTAAAGTCCACCCCAGGTCATCTCCTTTGGCCGCGTTGCCACACCCAGCTTGACGGCAAGCCAGCAACTACCGAACACGCCGACCTGTTTGCCGACGAACAGCCCCAGCGCAATACCCATCGGCACCGGATGGAAAACCTGCGCCACACTGAGACCGGAAAAACTGATACCGGCGTTGGCAAACGCAAATACCGGCAAGACAAAAAAAGTGACCAGCGCCTGCAGGTCACGCTCCATGATTTTAAGGGGAGAGACGCCTGGGTTATCGGTGTGGAGAGGAATGAACATGGCCATGATCACCCCCGCCAGGGTCGCGTGGACACCGGACTTCAGCATGGCAAGCCACATAATCGTACCCACTGCGATATAGAGGCTTTTGGATTCGACGTTGTAACGATTCAAGAGCGCCAGTACCGGCAAACAACTGCAGACCAACAGCAAAGCCGCAGGGGAAATACTCGATGTGTAAAAGATGGCGATAATGATAATCGCGCCGATATCATCAAAAACTGCCAGAGAAGTAAGGAAAACCTTCAGGGAGACCGGCACCCTGGAACCCAACAACGACAGGACTCCCAGTGCAAAGGCAATATCGGTAGCGGCCGGAATGGCCCACCCCTGACTGGCAAGGCCATCACCACTATTGAAGCTCAGATAGATCATTGCCGGTACCAGCATACCGCCCAGAGCCCCCACCCCGGGCAAGATGATTTTTCGCTTATCGGACAGCTCCCCCTCAATCAACTCGCGCTTTAGTTCGAGCCCTACAAGGAAAAAGAAAACCGCCATTAATCCGTCGTTGATCCACATCAGCAGTGGCTTGGCCACCACGAATTCACCGATCATCACCGCTACCGGGGTATCCAGCAGCAGTCCATAGTAAGCTCGCACTGGCGAGTTGGCACAGATCAGCGCAGCGATGGCAGCCAGCATCATCACGATGCCACCCGCCGCCTCGAGCCTGAAAAATCGGCTGATATACGATTCAGATTGTTTCTTCATAACAGTCTTTTTGACCTGTTTTTTATGGCCTGCTCTTTATGCTGCTTTTTATAGCCGGTAATGCCCATTAATCGGTATAGAAAATAACCGTCTCTGAAAATTTGGAAATTGTGTCGCTTTTGGTCGGCCCCAGCAGAAAATCTGCCTTCCACCATCAACGGCGAGTTCACCGCGATGCCGGCATAGGCTGCTGGGACACATAAATCAACTGGCCAGTATCAAAACCCAGTTCTCCAGCTCGTTTTTCAAACCGTTGAATCAGCTTCTCATCCACCGTAGGCGTGCGGGCCAGCAACCATAAATAGGAATGGTTGAAACCCGACACAAAAGCGTACTGATACTGTTCGTGATCGAGACCAAACACTGCGTAGGTGCTGAAAAATGGGCCAAAAAAGGAGACTTTCAGGTGACCGATATGGTCATCCCCAACAAAATAGGCACGCCCTTCGGCAGATTTCCACTCCGCCTTCTGCTCGGAAAAACCCTGGTTGATGACCCGTATACCACCATCCTCACGCCGGCTGTATTCTGCGGTCACCCGGCTTAAACCGCGCTCAAACGAGTGATCCAACCGTGCAATTTCATACCAGGTACCGAGATACGCATCGGCGTCAAAATCGCTGACCGGTTCCACGCCATCAGGCGTGCCGAGACACCCCGCCAGCATAAAGGGAAGAAACAGAAAACAAGTGAATGTGCGGCGTATTTTCATCACGTCTCAACCACCTGGTATATAGCCATCGACTCAGTCATGGCACTCGTTGATCCAGACACCCACGTCCAGCACTGAAGACGCCGCCCCGGAGAATGTTCCGGAAACAGGTGGTACAGATTCTGGCAACCGGGCCACAGCAACTGCGATGTGGTCGGCGCCGACCAGTTGACCAATGGTCGGATCAAACCCTACCCAGCCAGCACCCGGTACGTAGATTTCCGCCCAGGCGTGAGTGGCACCGAAATTATCGATGGTCGGCGGGGCATGCAGGTAACCACTGACAAAACGTGCTGCGAGCCCAAGATGACGGGCCGCTGACATGAACAATTGCGCAAAATCACGGCAGGAACCGGCTTTAAGGGCGATGGTTTGCTCGGCGGATTGCACCCCCGGCTCTTCCCGTATCCGGTATGCGAAGGTCTGATAAATATGAGAGCAAATTCGCTGCATCAGGGTATAGGTCTGAACGGCTTCTCCCGGTTGCCAGATAGCACCAATCCAGTCAGTCAGCCACTTGTCCGACTCGATGGGCGGGTCAGCCATATACGGCTGCAATAATACCCGGTCATCCTCTTCGTACAAAAACGGGTAATCCACCGCCTGTTGCTCCACCACAAAATCCAGCGGATCCTCATTGTATTGTTGAATAATGACGTCACTGAGAATTGACAGTTGACTGGTCGGTTGGCTGAAACTGGCTATCGCCACCGAATTTCCCTCGACATCGTGTCGCCAGCGCAGGGTGGGCTGAGGGGTAATCGTCAGCGTGGAGGATTCGATATGCAGTGTGTGCCCTTCTCTGGGCCGCAATCGCAAGTAGTGTGTACCAAGGATCACCGATCCGGAAAAGTTATAGTAGGTGTTGTGGGTAATTCTGAATCGACGCATGGGTCGTTATTTCCTGGGGTAAACCTTTTGCATAGACAGCTGTCCTCCCGGGCAACCTGTTTTGTTTAATTTGGGTCCATCCTCCCCTCCTGCGCAATCTGTCCAACAAAGCCTGGAGCACGGCTCTAGACCCCGCCTAGGACTCTTCTCACAGCATGTGCCATCTGATTGGCGAGAGCAACCTCCTTTTGATGCCCGAAAAATACGGTAGAGGTCAACCCCCCCGGGGATAATCCGGGATTTTAGGCGTCACTGGTAAACCACATCGCCGTACATCGGCGCCAACCGCTTGAGCAAATCATTGCCAGAGTGAACAGTACCCACCCGGCGCTCTTTGGCATCGCTTTTTCTGTGACCTGGTTTTTCGCAACTATTTGCAACTACTAAATGTACTCCGATACGGGCAGACAGGCACAAACCAGATTACGATCCCCGTAGACATTATCAACTCTACCAACCGGCGACCAGTATTTACTTTCCCGGAGGGCGGCCAGCGGATAAGCCGCCTGTTCACGAGAGTAACTTTTGCCCCACTGGTCGGCAACCAGTTCATCCGCCGTATGAGGCGCACCACACAGCGGGTTGTCATCTACCGGGTATTCGCCGCGTTCCACTGCGGCAATCTCCTCACGAATCTGCAACAGGGCATCACAGAGACGATCCAGCTCTTCCCTGGATTCACTCTCCGTTGGCTCAATCATCAGGGTGCCCGGCACCGGGAAAGACATGGTCGGCGCATGAAAGCCATAGTCGATCAACCGTTTGGCGACATCATCAACCGTAATTCCGGAAGTCTCCTTGATGCCCCTTAAATCAATGATACATTCGTGCGCTACCCGATCATTGCTGCCGGTATAGAGGATCGGGTAACCGTCCTGCAGGCGTCCGGCCACATAGTTGGCATTGAGAATCGCCACCTCCGTGGCCTGTTTCAAACCCGCGGCCCCCATCATTTTGATATACATCCAGGTAATCGGCAGGATACTGGCACTCCCCCAGGGCGCAGAGGACACAGCACCCACTGCTGGACACTGTTCAAACACATCATGGCCCGGCAGAAATGCCGCCAGGTGTTGCTTGACCGCCACCGGACCCACGCCGGGGCCACCACCGCCGTGGGGAATGCAGAAGGTTTTATGCAGATTCAGGTGTGACACATCCCCCCCGAACTGGCCGGGCTGGCACAGCCCGACCATGGCGTTGAGATTGGCACCATCGATATAAACCTGTCCGCCATGCTCATGCACAATCCCGCAGATGTCGGTGATACCCTCCTCGAACACCCCGTGGGTCGAGGGGTACGTCACCATAATGGCCGCCAGCTGATCGCTGTATTGGGCGGCTTTATCCCGCAATTCGCCGAGATCCACATTGCCCCGCTCGTCACAACCCACCACCACCACGCGCATGCCACACATCTGGGCAGAGGCCGGATTGGTGCCGTGGGCAGAGCTGGGAATCAGACAGATATTGCGATGGCTGTCGCCCCGGCTCTGGTGGTAGGCACGAATCGCCAGCAGCCCGGCGTACTCGCCCTGTGAACCGGCATTGGGCTGAAGTGACACGGCGTCATAGCCGGTGGCGGCACAGAGCATAGCCTCCACTTCGCCAATCATTTTACGGTAGCCGACGGTCTGATCTGCCGGCGCGAAGGGGTGGATGCCGGCAAATTCCGGCCAGCTGACCGGAATCATCTCGGCGGTGGCATTCAATTTCATGGTACAGGAGCCCAATGGAATCATCGCCCGGTCGAGCGCAATATCCTTGTCGGCCAGCTTGCGTAGATAACGGAGCATTTCCGTTTCCGAGTGGTAGCGGTTGAAAACCGGCTGGGTGAGAACCGGCTCCGTTCGCAGCAACCCCTGCGGCAAGCCGCTGTCTGCGGTAGCTTCCAGCTCAGCCACTGTGAGCTCACTGTGGGCATCAAACAACTGCCAGAGGGTTTCCACATCAGCCGCCGTGGTGGTCTCATCCAGGGAGATTCCCAGCTGTTGCTGATCGATTACCCGCAGGTTGATTCCCTGCGCCAGCGCTTTGCGATGAATGTCGGCGGTCTGTGACCCACTGGCAATCGTGAGCGTGTCGAAAAAGCTGTGATTGGTGATGGTGAAATTCAATCGGGTCAGGCCGGCTGCCAGAATCGATGTCAGGCAATGAACCCGTTCCGCGATGCGCCGCAACCCCTCCGGGCCATGGTAAACCGCATACATACTGGCCATCACGGCCAACAGTACCTGGGCCGTACAAATGTTGCTGGTGGCTTTCTCGCGTCGAATATGCTGCTCGCGGGTTTGCAGTGCCAGCCGGAAAGCGGGCTTGCCGCGACTGTCCACTGACACACCAACCAAACGGCCCGGCAGAGAGCGTTTGAAGGTGTCACGGGTGGCCATGTACGCGGCATGGGGACCACCAAAGCCGAGCGGCACACCGAAACGCTGGGTGGAACCAATCGCCACATCAGCACCCAACTGGGCCGGGCTTTGCAACAGCATCAAGCTGAGGATATCTGCCGCCATCACCACCAGCGCCCTGTTTTGGTGGGCGGTTTCAATCACACCGGAAAAATCCTCAACACTGCCATCAGCACCGGGATATTGCAGTAGCACACCAAAACATTCCTGGTTGGCAATCTCCTGAGGATTGCCAATCACCACATCGATATCCAGGGGTTCAGCGCGCGTGCGCACCACTTCAATCGTCTGCGGCAGACACTGGCGATCCACGAAAAAAACCCGACTTTTCGATTTGGCCATGCGCTGACACAGGGTCATCGCCTCGGCGGCGGCCGTTCCTTCGTCCAGCAGCGAAGCGCTCGCCAGATCCATACCCGTCAGATCCGTAATCAGCGTCTGGAAGTTCAGCATGGCTTCCAGACGTCCCTGGGAAATTTCCGGCTGGTAGGGGGTATAGGCGGTATACCAGGCGGGATTTTCCAGCACATTGCGCAAAATCACATTGGGGGTGAGACAACCGTAGTAACCCTGGCCAATAAATGACCGGAAAACCCGGTTTTCGTCAGCAATGGCGCGCAGCTCAGTCAGGGCCTGTTGTTCCGTGCAGGCGTCAGCGAGTGCCAGCGACTCTGTAGAGCGAATTTTTTCCGGTATCACCGCCGCGATGAAGGAGGCCATATCGGTATAACCGAGGGCTTTCAGCATGGCCTGCTGATCTTCGCCGGAAGGGCCAATGTGTCGACGGATAAATTCATTATTGCTAGCAAGCTCTGCCAATGACTTCATGGGATTCTTTCTCTGTTCGGACGTTGATAGGCAAGTTGAATGGGATGTCTTCAGCGTATTGACGAGCATCCCGATATTCGGTGCTACTGCTTGTGCCGCCAGCCTGCGGCTCGTTCCACGTGACTGACTGCGCTACTGGTCACGCTTACTGGCCACGATAGTACCGCTGGGGAACAAACGGCATTTTTGTCACGCTGACCGGGCGGGGTTTATCGCGCACCAGTGCGCGCAACGGTGTACCTGCCGCCGCAAAAGCCGACGAGACATACGCCATCGCCAGCGGCGCTTCCAGGGTCGGCCCAAAGCCACCGCTGGTGACCACCCCGACCTGCTGACCCGCTTCATCAATCAGCACAGCCCCTTCCCTCACCGGCGCACGGCCCTCAATCTGCAGGCCGACCCGGCGGCGGACCGCCCCCTGCTGCATTTCATTAAAAATCACCTCGGCGCCGGGGAAGCCGCCCGCCTTTTGGCCGTCCGGGCGACGGGACTTGCTGATACTCCACAGCAGTCCTGCTTGAACCGGGGTGGTAGTGGTGTCCAGATCGTGACCGTAGAGGCACAGTCCGGCCTCCAGCCGCAGCGAGTCGCGAGCACCCAGTCCGACTGGCTGGACCTGATCAAACGACAGCAGCATTCTGGCCAGTGCGTCCGCAGCGTCCGCGGGGACAGAAATTTCAAAACCGTCCTCGCCGGTATAACCGGAACGGGTAACAAAGCAATCGGCCCCGGCGAGGGTGGCCCGGCAACCACTCATAAACACCAGGCCACACACTTCCGGAGCCAGCTTTGCCATCACATCGACGGCAGCCGGTCCCTGCAGGGCCAATAGCGCACGGTCTTCCAGATATTCAATCTCAAAACCGGACAGGGCACCTTCCAGATAGTCGAGATCCTGTTCCTTACAGGCGGCATTCACCACCAGAAAGAAGCGGTCCTCCGCCCAGCGGGCGATCATCAAATCATCCAGGATACCGCCCTGCGCATTGGTAAATAGCGCATAGGTTTGCCGGTTGATAGCCAGTTGCTCCAGGTCTACAGGCACCAGCTTTTCCAGTGCAGCGGCCACGCCGGCGCCGCTGATCACCACCTGCCCCATATGGGAGACATCAAAAAGGCCGGCCTGGGCGCGGGTATGGAGATGTTCAGCCATAATACCCGCCGGGTACTGGACCGGCATGTCATAACCGGCAAAGGGTACCATCCGCGCACCCAGTTCCAGGTGGAGGGTGTTAAGAGGAGTCGTCTTCAAGTCTTGGCTTTGTTCAGTCGTCATAGATTCCGCCAAATAATGGGGCCTGTTAAGCAGGCCATGTTATCTGCCTGCAAAAAATTGGTAAAATTAATAGTTAAAATCATTCCATTTCATTTGTTAATGTGGGCGCGATGAAAAACCTGCCAACAGACCTGCTCCGCACCTTTGTCACCGTTACAGAACTGGGCGGCTTTACCGCTGCGGCAGACTGGCTCGGGCGCTCCCAGCCCGCTGTCAGCCTACAGATCAAGCGGCTGGAGCAATTGCTGGGGCAGACCTTGCTGGTCCGCAGCGGACACCAGCTGGAATTAAGTCGGGCCGGCCAGCTGATGTTTCGCTACGCGCGACAGATCCTGACACTGAACGACGAAGCGGTCGCCCAGTTCACCAAGCATTCTGTGAGCGGCAAGATTCACTTCGGCATCCCCAGTGAGTTCGCCACCACACTGTTGCCAAAAATTGTCGGACGCTTTACCCAGGCCTACCCGAATGTCACCCTGGAAGTCACCTGCGCACTCAGCAAGCAGTTGCTCGCCGAACCGGAGCGTCGCCGCTATGACCTGATTCTGGCCCTGCACGACGACCCGGTGATGGCAGGCCATAATCTGGTCAAGGAGGACGAGCTGGTCTGGGTAACCGGCGCCGACCACGACGCCCATCTACAGATACCACTGCCGTTAATTGTGGCGCCGGAAGGCTGTATTTACCGCAAACGTGGCATTGAGCGGCTTCGGGACAATCATCGCGACTGGCGGGTGGTTTACACAATTCCCGATTTAACCGGCATCCAGTCTGCTATCAACGAGGGGCTGGGGGTTACGGTATTGGCGAGAAGCACAGTGCCGGAGAACCTCCGGGTTCTGAAGCCCACAGAAAAACTGCCCAGACTGGGCAAAGTGGGCATCAGCCTGATTGAACAGAGCAGCGAATCCGGTGAGGCGATCACCCGGCTGATGGATTTCGTCAAGGCCTCGCTTTAAACCAGGCTGCACCAAGCTGCCTAGACAAGGAATACCGCCATGAAAAACAATATCGTTTTGATCGGAATGCCCGGGGCCGGAAAGAGCACGGTCGGTCTGCTTCTGGCCAAGAAACTGGGCAAAAATTTCGTCGATACCGATATTTTACTGCAGATTCGCGAGGGCAAAACACTGCAACAACTGATGGACGAGAAAGGCTATCTGTATCTGAGGGAATGCGAGGCCTCGGCGTTACAGACAATTGATGGGCACAACCTGGTAGTCGCCACCGGAGGCAGCGCCGTCTATAGCAAGGCAGGCATGTCACACCTGCAACAAAACGGCATCATTGTCTATCTTGAAACACCCCTGAATACGCTGCGCCAGCGCATCCACGATTATGAAACCCGGGGCATTGCACGCCGCCCGGAGCAGAGCTTTGCTGCACTTTACACGGAGCGGGACACGCTCTATCGCGAATACGCAGATGCCACCATTCACTGTGCGGATGCGAGTGTTGAGCAGGTCGTCAGCATGATCTGTTCGGCTGCCACGGGCCTGACCAGAACCCCCCGCTAAAGCGCTGAGCAAAAAAAGCCGGGGATAACCCCGGCAATGGCCGTTCCCGTTTCGGCACTTTTAAGCATCAATAATGTTGGCTAACCACATTTTGAATCACCGCAGTTCAGACAGGTCATACAACCGTCCATCAGGATGACCGCTTTGGTCATACACTTATGACAGAGCTGGGCACTTTCGGGAAAGGGATTGCTCTGCTTCCCTTCGGGGGCAGTGTAACTACTGGCCGCGTCGTACTCGGCACGCTTTTCCGCCAGAATCGCCATCTGATGCTCCCCCAGATTGGGCGCCTGCATCATGCCGATTTTGGTCAGATGGGACTCAATCGCTTCGCCAATCTCAGCCACCAGTGATGGCATGAATTTTCCACCGCGCTTGAAGTAGCCGCCCTGCGGATCAAATACCGCTTTCAACTCCTCGGCCAGGAAAGTGCAGTCACCTCCCTTGCGAAATACTGCAGAAATTACCCGGGTCAGTGCCACTACCCACTGGAACTGATCCATGTTCTTCGAGTTGATGAAAATCTCGAAGGGACGGCGCTGCTCATGATCGGTACCCTGATTCAATATGATGTCATTGATGGTGATATAGAGCGCATGGTCAGACAGCGGTGTCTTTACCTTGTAGGTACTACCGTGCAGCTCTTCGGGCCGACTGAGGTTTTCGTGCATCTGCACAATAGCCCGCTCCAGTTCTGCAGCTGCAGTCTTTGCTTCGGGAATGACTTCATCGTTGGAAGGTGTCACCACCTTGTAGTCAACGATTTTTTTATCAATTTTTACACTCATGTCTATGCTTCCGATCAGAATTTGCCGTAGTAGCCTTCTTTCAAGGCATCGAAGAGGTTGGCGGCACTGTGGGTTTCACCGTCATACTCCACTTCCTCATTGCCCTTCAGCTCCACCGTGGAACCATCCTCCAGCGTGAAGCGGTAGGTGGTGTTTTCCAGGTCTTTCTCTTTTACCAGCACGCCCTGGAAAGCTTCGGGATTAAAACGGAACGTGGTACAGCCTTTGAGGCCATTTTCGTAGGCGTACAGATAGATATCCTTGAAATCCTCGAAGTCACAATCCGTGGGCACGTTGATGGTTTTGGAAATGGAGGAGTCCACCCACTTCTGGGCGGCCGCCTGCACATCCACATGCTGGCGGGGTTTGACATCTTCGCTGGAAATAAAATAATCGGGCAGTTTCTCTCCCTCCTTGTCACTGAAAGGCAGGGCGTTGGCGTTGATCAATTCCCGGTAGGCCAGTAACTCGTAGGAAAAGACATCCACTTTTTCCTTGGATTTTTTACCCTCGCGAATCACATTGCGGGAGTAGTGGTGGGCAAAGCTGGGCTCGATACCGTTACTGGCATTATTGGCCAATGACAGTGAAATAGTCCCGGTGGGCGCAATGGATGAGTGGTGAGTAAAACGGCAACCGACTGTGGCAATTTCTTCCACCAGGCCGGGATCAACCTCCGCCACTTTCTGCATATAGCGACTGTAACGGGCCTGCAATACCTTACCCTTGAGCTTGTCGCCGATGACAATGCCATCCTGCACCATGTCGGGGCGCAGGCGTAGCATCTCAGCGGTCACCTCAAACTCTTCATCCATAATCGGAGCCGGGCCTTTTTCCTTGGCCAGCTCAAGACCGGTACGCCAGCCCGCCATTGCCATCTCGCGGGAGACCTCCTCAGTCAGCGCCAGCGACGCCTCACTGCCATAGGGCACCCGCAGCATGGTCATGGTGGAGCCGAGACCGAGGAAGCCCATGCCGTGGCGACGCTTTCTAACAATTTCATTGCGCTGCCCTTCCAATGGCAGCCCATTGATTTCCACCACATTATCGAGCATCCGGGTAAAGACGGAGACCACTTCACGGTAATTCTCCCAGTCGAAGCGGGCTTTTTCTGTGAACGGGTCCAGGACAAATCGGGTCAGGTTGATCGACCCCAGCAGGCAGCTGCCATAGGGCGGCAGAGGCTGCTCACCACAGGGATTGGTCGCCCGGATATTTTCACAGTACCAGTTATTGTTCTGTCGATTCACCTTGTCGATAAGGATAAAGCCGGGCTCCGCATAATCGTAAGTGGAACTCATAATCACGTTCCACATATGCCGGGCCTTGACTGTGCGATAAATGCGACAGGCCACCAAACCTTCTTCATTGACGACATAACCTTCCGTGGTGGGAAACTCTTTCCACAACAGGGTATCGTCGGCGAGATCAACTGTGCCCTGCTCAACCTCTTTATGGGACACCGGGAAGCTCAGGGACCAGTCGCCATCACTTTTGACCGCCTCCATAAATTCTTCGGTGACCAGCAATGACAGATTGAACTGTCGCAAACGGCCATCCTCCCGCTTGGCACGAATGAAATCCACCACGTCCGGGTGGCTCACATCGAAGGTGGCCATTTGTGCACCACGTCGGCCACCGGCAGAGGACACGGTGAAACACATCTTGTCAAAGATATCCATAAAGGACAGTGGCCCGGAGGTGTAGGCACCCGCACCTGACACATAAGCCCCCCTGGGACGCAAGGTCGAAAACTCATAACCGATACCGCAACCGGCTTTCAGTGTCAGACCCGCCTCCAGATTTTTCTCCAGAATGCCCTGCATGGAATCCTGCACGGTACCGGAGACTGTACAGTTAATTGTGGAAGTTGCCGGTTTATGCGCCAATGCGCCCGCATTGGAAATAATCCGGCCAGCGGGAATCGCACCATTGCGCAATGCCCACAGAAAGCGTTCATACCAGTGCTCCTGTTTACCCGGTTCCTCCACCTCGGACAGCGCCCTGGCGACTCGGCTGTAGGTGGCATCAATCGTCTCATCTACCGGATTACCGCTTTTATCCTTGAGACGATATTTCTTGTCCCAGATATCCTGGGAGGCAGTCTGAAGTCTGATTTCGATGGCATGGGGCTCATCTGCAGTTTTAAGCGCTTCTATTGACATGAGAATGCTGTTTCCTTGTTACAAATGTGGCTGTGAGCGGCTTTTAACCGTCTTTTCGTGCGGGGGCACTGCGAAGAAACTCCCCTGATTTTGCTGGAAAGATGGCAGTGGAGACATACCATCCGGACGATCAGCAATAATTCTTGTCTGCCGGTGAGTATACAATATCTAGTGGCTGTTTCCAGATCCAACACTACAGATAGTATTAGATCATGAAAACCGACTCAACGAACCCGCTCTGAAAGCGGTCACTTCCCCCCTGCGCCCCGACAGGCAAAGGCTGCCGAATAACGGCTCTCATCAAAAAACAGGGCTGCCAGACAGGCCGGCAGCAAATCCCATGACCAGATACCTGTCATCCGGTCGAAAAAAGTGGAAACTGTCATCACAATGCCGTTTCTTGGCAAAGCAAACCTGTTCACCCATAATGTGTCCCTCATCCAAAAACTCATTCCCATCAAAAGGAATCCTCATGAATATTTCCGAGAACGCCGTCGTGCTTTTTCACTATATCCTCACTGACGAGAACGGCGTTCAGCTTGATTCGTCCACCGATGCAGCACCCCTGGCCTACGTACACGGCCACAAAAATATCATTCCCGGTCTCGAGAAGGCGATGGAAGGCAAAACCGAAGGCGATACCATGAAAGTCACCGTTCCCGCCGCCGACGCCTATGGCGAGTACCAGGATCACCTGGTACAGGAGGTTCCCCGCAAAGCATTCCAGGGTGTGGAAGATATGCAGACCGGAATGCGTTTCGAGGCACAAACCCCATCGGGCCCGGTCTCGGTCGTGGTCAGGGATTTCAGCGAAGAAACCGTGACGGTTGACGGCAACCACCCGCTGGCCGGCAAGGATCTGACCTTTGATGTGAATATCCAGACCGTCCGGGAAGCCACCGAAGAAGAACTGGCCCACGGCCATGTGCATGGGCCGGAGGGCCACCAACACTGAGTATGACCGTCGTGCACTAGCCACGTGTTACATCAAAAAAGGCCAGCCGGAACAGGCTGGCCTTTTTTATTCTTTTACTACCATTCTCCTGATCGAGCCTGACGGCGGCCGGACCGCCCAATCGGCCAGTTCACCCCAGAGATCGTACTCATCCGACTGTTCAATGGTGACATTGACCAGATCGCCGGGCTGCAAGGTCTGCTCGCCATTGAGAAACACGTTGCCGTCAATTTCCGGAGCATCCGCGGTGGAGCGGCCAATAGCACCTTCCTCATCGACCTCATCAATCAAAACGGGCAGCGTCCTGCCAACCTTGTTCTGCAGCCGCGCCGTACTGATTGCCTGCTGCGCCTCCATAAAACGCTCCCAGCGCTGCTGTTTGATCGCTTCCGGTACAGCACCGGGCAAGGCATTGGCGGGCGCCCCGTCCACCGCTTCGTATTTGAAGCAGCCGACCCGATCCAGTTGGGCTTCTTTCAACCAATCCAGCAGGTAGGCAAACTGCTGCTCGGTTTCACCGGGAAAACCCACGATAAAGGTACTTCGCAGGGACAGATCCGGACACTGATCCCGCCAGCGGTGGATACGCTCCAGCACCTTCTCCTCGTTGGCCGGCCGCTTCATCGCCTTCAGTACATCGGGGTGGGCGTGCTGAAAAGGAATGTCCAGATAGGGCAGAATCCGTCCCTCGGACATCAGCGGAATCAGGTTATCCACATGGGGGTAGGGGTACACATAATGCAGACGAACCCAGACGCCCAGTTCACCCAATGCCTCACAGAGCTGTTGCATATGGGTTTTGATCGGCTTGCCCTGCCAGAACCCGGTGCGAAATTTCATGTCCACCCCGTAGGCACTGGTATCCTGCGAAATCACCAGTAACTCTTTGGTGCCGGCATTCACCAACCGCTCTGCTTCATCCATCACCTCGCCAATCGGACGGCTCACCAGGTCCCCCCGCAGCGAGGGAATAATGCAGAAACTGCAACGATGATTACAGCCTTCGGAGATTTTCAGGTAGGAATAGTGGCGCGGCGTCAGTTTAATACCCTGCTTCGGCACCAGATCTACATAGGGATTGTGATCCGCAGGGGGTGGCACATGCTGGTGGACAGCCCCCACCACCGCTTCGTATTGATGGGGACCCGATACGGCCAGCACGTCCGGATGCACTTTGCGGATGGCCTGCTCGTCGCCACCCATGCAACCGGTGACAATAACCCTGCCATTTTCCGCCATGGCCTCGCCGATAGCATCCAGCGACTCCTGCTTGGCGCTATCGAGAAACCCACAGGTATTGACTACCACCACATCGGCATTCTGGTAACTGGCAGAGACCTGGTAGCCCTCCAGTCGCAGCTGGGTGAGGATACGCTCGGAATCCACCAGCGCCTTGGGACAACCTAACGAAATAAATCCAACTTTGCCTGACACAATACCTGACCCGCTGATTGGCCCAACCAGTTCAAGAAGAGATGGCCGGGCAGAAGAAAGGCGCGGATTTTACAGCATATCCGGGGCCGCTGCCCAACAAACAACCCGCCGCCGAAAACAGCAACCGCCCCTTATTGAGCGGTCCAGCCCCCGTCCACCGGCAGGCTGGCACCGGTAATGGTGGCCGCGGCATCTGAGCAGAGGAAAACCGCCAGGTCCCCCAAGGCTGAAGGCTGAGTCGCCTTGGGCACCGGTTGCTTGGCGACAATGGTGCGGCGCTTGCCCTCCTCAAAGCTCACGCCGTCGCGATCTGCCGTGGCCTGGAACTGCGCCGCCACCAGTTCGGTATCCACCCAACCCGGGCAAATGGCATTTGCCGTGACACCCTTGTCGGCGTTCTCCAGCGCCACCACTTTTGTGAGACCGACAATACCGTGCTTGGCGGCCACATAGGCCGCTTTTTGCAGCGAAGCCACCAGGCCGTGCACCGAGGCGATATTGATGATGCGTCCCCAGCCGCGCTGCTGCATACCGGGCAGCAGCAGGCGGGTGGTATGGAACGCGGAGCTGAGATTAATGGCGATAATCGCATCCCACTTCGCCACCGGGAAATCCTCCACTGATGCGGTGTGCTGGATACCGGCGTTGTTGACAAGAATATCCACCTGGCCGAACTTCTCCAGGGTGGCCGCCACCAGTGCCTCGTTGCCCTCGGCCGAGGAGATATCCGCATCACTGAACAGGCACTGAATGCCGTAGCGTGATCCGAACTCTTCTGCCAGAGATTGGCCCTGGACGGGATCCATCAGGCCGTGCAGCACGATATTGGCGCCAGCATTGGCCAGTCGATCGGCCATGGCGTAGCCGATACCGCTGGTGGAGCCGGTCACCAGCGCGGTTTTTCCTTTCAACATACAGTCACCTCGCAAACGATGGATGGATGCCAGCCCGATGGGGTAGAAAGCGGACTGGCAACGGAATTGAGCATTTCTGCCAACTATGGGAACACGCAGTCTAAGTTATTCCCGATCAATACAAAAATGTCGCCGGGAGATCGCGCACATAAAAAAACCCGCAGTTGCGGGCTTTTTTATTGCCTGACTATTCAGCTACTATTTAAACACCACTGAAAAAGTCACCGGTACGGCCAGAGAGATATTATCCAGACCCGCCAGACTACGTAGCTTTTCAATCCCCGGCGCCATTTTGTGGCGAGTCACATCAATAAATCCCGGCGCCACCGTGGCGACACTCAGCGCTCCGCTATTCAGTCGCGTCACCTGTGTCTGGAAACTCATGGGCACCGTGTGTCCATTCAGCGCCAGCTCGCCCTTCAGTTCAACCTCACGCTGCTCACCAGGTTTCAGGGAGTTCAGCGCCTTGAGATCGACATCTGCTGTAAAGCTGGCCGTACTGAACGCTTCCGTATTGAACAGATAGTTGCGCATGCGCTCATCGCGAACCTCGATGCCGCTGTCAATACTATCCAATGCGACCTCAATACTCGCCTTTCCGCTGGCATCATCGATAGCTCCACTCACTTTTTCAAATGTAAACAACTCGGCAAGACGGTCATTTTTTACGCTGGTGATATTCAGTGTCGAACGGCTGCTATCCATTTCCAGCGCATTGAGGCCACTGGTAACCAGTATCAGTACCGTTGTACACAAGAGGTTTTTCATTACCTTGCACTCCTTATTTATCCACTCGATTTATAGACAGTATACTCCTGAAGAATTGCCCCTGGCCTTAAAAGGAAATGACAGACCAGACAAGTATCCGGGCATAAAAAAGGCTCCCCAGCGGGAGCCTTTTTCGATCATACCGGAGCAATCAGAACTGTATTTCCGGCACGTGGTCGGGAACCACCATTTCGCCGGCGGTTTTCTCCACGATTTCCTCCACAGAAACGCCCGGAGCACGCTCCACCAGATGGAACTTGCCATCGCGAATTTCCACGTAGGCCAGATCGGTCAGTACCTGGGTGATACAACCGGCACCGGTTAGGGGCAAGGTGCACTGGGGCAGCAACTTCGAATTGCCGTATTTATCGGCGTGGGTCATCAACACGATGATGTTATCAGCACCGGCCACCAGGTCCATTGCGCCGCCCATGCCCTTGATCAGTTTGCCGGGGATCATCCAGGAGGCAATACTGCCATTGACATCCACCTCAAAGGCACCCAGCACGGTCAGATCCACATGACCGCCACGAATCATGGCAAAGGACTCCGCCGATGAGAAAATAGAGGCGCCCTTGGCCGTGGTCACCAGTTGTTTACCCGCGTTGATCAGATCGGGGTCGATCTGGTCCTCGGTGGGAAACGGCCCCATACCCAACAGTCCATTTTCAGACTGCAACATCACTTCCATACCTTCCGGCACATGGTTGGCCACCAGGGTGGGAATACCTATGCCGAGGTTTACGTAGTATCCATCCTGCAGCTCGCGGGCAACACGGATAGCCATTTGATCACGAGAAAGTGCCATGATTGTCTCTCCTTTTTAGCCTTCGCGAACAGTGCGCTTTTCGATACGTTTCTCGAACGTGCCCTGAATCAGACGATCCACGTAAATACCCGGGGTATGAACGTACATCGGGTCCAGTTCGCCCGGTTCGACAATCTCTTCCACTTCCATCACGCAAATCTTGCCGGCGGTGGCTGCCATCGGATTGAAGTTCATGGCGGTGTTGCGATAGATCGCATTGCCATAACGGTCCGCTTTCCACGCTTTCACGATTGAGAAGTCGCCCTGGATGGACTCTTCAAGAATATACTTGCGACCGTTGAACTCGCGCACATCCTTACCTTCACCGATATCCGTACCGTAACCGGTGGCAGTATAGAAAGCCGGAATACCCGCACCGGCAGCGCGCATTTTTTCCGCCAGCGTTCCCTGGGGGGTCAGTTCCACTTCCAGCTGGCCGGAGAGCAACTGCTCTTCGAACAGCTTGTTTTCCCCCACGTAGGAAGACACCATTTTCTTGATCTGACGATCTTCCAGCAGAACACCCAGACCAAAACCGTCGATACCACAGTTATTGGAAATAATGGTGAGCTCTTTGGTACCCATCTTCTTGATTTGATTGATCAGGTTTTCGGGGATACCACAAATGCCAAAACCGCCTGCAATCACGGTCATGCCATCTTCCAGACCCGCCATCGCTTCTTCGTAGGTGTTAACCACCTTATCGAAACCCGCCATGAACAAAACTCCTCAATGATTATTATTTACCGTGGCGTACCTCAATTTGAGGTGCGCAAAACGGCTCACAGCATCCTATAGCGAAATATATTTATCAAGCGTAAAATTTTAATCAACTGATTAAAGGAATTTATATAAGAGTGCCATGGATATCACCATAAAACAGCTCAAGGCGTTTGTCACCGTTGCCCAGACCCGCAACTTCGCTGAGGCCGGCGAACGATTGCATCTCTCCCAGCCTGCACTCAGTATTTCCCTGAAAAATCTGGAAGAAGTGGTGGGTGGAAAACTGCTGGCTCGCACCACCCGCACCCTTTCGCTGACCCCGGAGGGCGAAGCCTTTCTACCGGTGGCGCAGCGACTGCTGGCCGACTGGGACAATGCGCTGACCGACCTGCACAACCTGTTCGCCATGCGACGGGGCAAACTGAGCATCGCCAGTATGGCCTCTTTCTCGATCAGCAAGCTGCCAAAAGCGCTTCACTACTACCGCAGCAAGTTCCCGGATATCAATATCACGGTACAGGATGTGGTGGCAGAAGAGGTGGTGGATATGGTGCGCACAGGCCGCGTGGAAGTCGGTGTTACTTTCGACATGGAAGAGTCCGAGGATCTCCACTTTGAGCCGCTCTTTGAAGACAGTTTTTACGTGGTGACGCCGGAACAGCATGCCCTGCTGGCGGAAGACGAAATCACCTGGACACACCTCCAGAAATTTCCCTTTGTGGCACTGCAGCGCCCCTCGGCCATGCGTCAGATGATTGACGAGATTACCGCCAGCTGCGGTATAACCCTGACGGTGGAATTTGAAGCACACCAGCTCGCCTCCATTGGCTCCATGGTCGCCAACAAACTGGGTATCAGCGTCGTGCCATCACTGGCCATACAGCAGATGCGGGCGCTCGGCGCAGAGTGCCGCCCACTCACCAGCCCCGTCGTCACCCGCCAAATCGGTATTCTGACAAGGCGTCGCTACCCCTTGTCCTCTGCCGCCATGGCTCTGGTGGAGACCCTGAAATCACAAATTACGGCACCCTGAAACACCCCATACAGCGGCCTGTCACCTGACGTTCCGGACAAAATCTGTTAGGGTGTTTACCTTCTTTTCACTACCCAAATTAATCATTATGAGCAAACAAAAACAATTCGACGCAGCGATGAACCCCGATGAACTCTACCTTGAAGAAATTTTCACTGACCAGAAAATAGGCAGTATACGTCGGCTGAGCCCGGTCACCCGCAACGGTGATGCCGATGCCAGCCGCGAAGTACTCTATATGGGTTCTACCCAGGTAATGACACCCATGGGTGCCCTGCCAATCAATTTTGAGTTGCACGCCAACAGTATCGGTGAAGCTGCCGAAAAATTCGGTGAGGAAGCCGAGGTAGCCGTTGAGCGCACTGCTCGCGAGCTCGAGGAAATGCGTCGCGACCAGGCCTCCAAAATTGTTGTGCCGGGTCAGGGTGGTGGCGGGCCCACCGGCAACCTTGGTGGAGGTGGAGGTATGGGCAATTCGGGTATTATTATTTGAGCCCACTCGTTACTGGACTAAAGAGTGCCGGACTGACGGGTGCCCTGAGCTACAGCCCACCGTCTGACCTCTTATTAGGCACCGCCCAATGGCACTGAAAGCAACCGTTTTCAAAGTTGAGTTGCAGGTTTCGGATCTGGACCGAAACTATTATCAAACCCACTCACTCACCCTCGCCAGACACCCGTCAGAAACGGACGAACGAATGATGATTCGGCTGCTGGCATTTGCACTGAATGCCAGCGAGCACCTGCAGTTCACCAAAGGGTTGTCCACAGAGGCGGAACCCGATCTCTGGCAGAAAAATCTGCATGGTGAAATCGGTCTGTGGATCGAAGTCGGGGTTCCCGACGCAAAGCGAATTCGCAAAGGTTCAAACCGGGCCGAACAGGTCATCATTTATGCCTATGGTGCCAGGACAGCTCCCGTGTGGTGGCAAAGTATCCAGGATGATCTGGCGCGCTTTGACAACCTGACGATCGGTTACCTCTCACCGGAGAATACTGCGGCATTGGCCGGGCTGGCGAACCGCAACATGACCCTCCAGGCAACCCTCCAGGATGGGCTCATCTGGATCGGCAACAGCGAACAGACCCTGACTATCACCCCGGAGTACTGGCAACGCGCCCGACTGAGCGACTAACCAGACAGGTCAGTCCGAAATCGGCTGTACCAGCACCCAGGGTTTTACCACCACCGACCAGACCCGGGCATCGCCTTCCAGCCACTTCATCGCCTGTTGATCGGTCACCTGTCCCACCTGACCGACCGCCAACCAATCTTGAACACAGGTTTTATTATCCTGGCAAATTGCCCAGGCAACCTCGATCAGGTCCAGCTCCGGCGACACATAAATGGTGGAGCCATTGGCAAAAAACCGCTGCAATTCCTGCCAGGGGATTTTTGCCGTCTCCCGCATCAGCTCTTCGCGCTCTATCATCAATCAAACACCTTTAATTCACATTAAACAACTCGACCGGCAGCGGCACCCGATGCCCAGGCCCACTGGAAATTGAAGCCGCCCAAATGACCGGTCACATCAAGCACCTCTCCCACAAAAAACAGACCCGACTGACGTTGACTCTCCATGGTTTTAGAAGAAATCTCGCGCGTATCCACGCCCCCCAGGGTCACTTCCGCAGTTCGGTAGCCCTCGGTACCCGCAGGTTTCAACGACCAACCCTGCAGGTTGCCTGCAACCGATGCCAACAAGTGATCTGGCCACTCTGCCAACGGCTTGCCGGCATGTTCCGGCCACCAAAGCCCCTCCAGCTCCCGCACCAGTTTACGGGGCAACGATTGGGACAACAGCGTGCGCAACAGCGCCTTCGGCTGTTCTGTTTTCAATTCGAGCAACCACTGCCGGGCGTCGATATGTGGCAACAGGTCGACCTGTATCGTTTGCTCTTCGCGCCAGTAACTGGATATCTGCAGCACCGCCGGACCGCTCAGTCCCCGGTGGGTAAAGAGCATATTTTCCAGAAACGACTGTCCACCCGCCGACACACGGACGGGCACTGACAAACCAGAGAGTTTCTCCGACAGCAGTTTAAATCCGTCGGTAAAGGTAAAGGGCACCAGTGCTGGCCTCAATGGGACCAGACTATGGCCGAACTGCCTCGCCAGCCGATAACCGAAGTCGGAACCGCCCAGGGTGGGCACCGACAGGCCACCACAGGCCACCACCAGTGAGTCAGCCCGCAACTCCCCCTGGGTTGTTACAACCTGAAACCTGTCGCCAGACTTCACCTCACGGATATCAATGCCGGTTTTCAACACCACCCCGACCTGCTCGGCTTCCGCCAGCAACATGTCGAGAATATCCCGGGAGCTGTTATCACAAAACAACTGGCCGAGGGTTTTCTCGTGGTAGGGAATACCGTGCCTGTTCACCAGCTCGATAAAATCCCACTGGGTATAACAACTCAACGCCGATTTGCAGAAATGTGGGTTGGCAGAGAGAAAGTGCTCCGGCTCTACATACAGGTTTGTGAAATTACAGCGGCCGCCGCCAGACATCAGGATTTTCTTGCCCGCCCTGTTGGCCCGCTCCAGCAACAGAACCCTGCGCCCACGCTGACCTGCAACCATAGCGGACATCAACCCCGCGGCACCGGCACCGATAACAATCACATCCCACTGGTTCAAAGCTGTGCCTGTAAAAATCCACAAAGCACGCATTCTATCGGTCGCCGACTGCAGGTACTATAGCGGCCAGTAACGCTGTCCATTGTGAACAACGCTGTTATCCAGCCAATCTATTGAGTGCATGTCCATGTTTAAAGTGAATGAATATTTTGGTGGCAAGGTAGTCTCCATCGGCTTCCAGACCGAAACCCTGCCTGCCACGGTGGGTGTCATGGCCCCCGGTGAACACGAATTCTGTCCCAATAAAAAGGAAACCCTGACGGTAGTCAGCGGTGCACTGACAGTAAAACTGCCGGATCAGGATGACTGGCAGACCTTTAAACCTGGAGAGAGCTTCGAGGTATCACCAAACAGGGCTTTCCAATTGCAGGTAGCCGTGGACACTGCCTACCTGTGCACCTACGAGTAAGACGACCGGGCAGCAGAGGAGATCGATCTAAGCGCGGATTCAACTACACATCAGCGATCAGCAGTAATTTCTGTGAACGACGCAGCTTTTTGATGGCCGCCTCCCGCTTCGATGCAGCACTGCGATCACCTGCTCCCTCCATATAGACCACCCTGACCGGTTGCCGCCCCCGATGAAAATAACGGGCACCGCCCTTGCCCGCCAGGTGCGCACGAAAACGTCGAGTGATATCGGTGGTAATACCGGTATAGAGCGAGCCATCACTGGCTTCAATCATGTAGACAATCCAGTCTTGCGTCATGAAGCAGCAGTCAGTGTCTCACCGCAGTCACGGCAGCGATAGCGCGCTTCGCCCCGCTGGACGCTATTGTGGCGACGGGTGGCCAGTTGGTGGGTGGAACACTCACAGTGATAGGTAAAGCGCCGCTGGCGGCGCATCGGGATACCGGCCAGATCAAAGCTCCCGGTGGCACGGGGTTCGACGCCGAACGCGTTCATAATCCCGCGCCACTGAACGCCATGGGGCCGCACCTTGCCGAGACCGTGCAGGCAGTCCACCAGGTAGTGAGCCACCTCATGGGGCACAGTCACCGCCATACTGTCATCAAAATATTTGGCAAAAATCCACGGGTTATAGCGAATAACCCGCTGGGTATCTCTGACCCGATACATCCCCGCCGTACCGCCACTCAGATCGAAAACTACCGGTATCTCAGCAAATTTCCGGCCAAACAGTTTGCTGCCGTGCTGGATGAAACCAGCCGTCCTCGCCACAACCTGAAGACGCTGTCGCTCACTGATCGGGGTAATATATTTCATCCGCACAGTATAGCCGCAAACCGTCTCGGGCTATAATCGCACAATGATTTTTGACCTGCACAGCCACACCAACTGCTCCGACGGCTCCCTCTCACCCACCGAACTGGTGAACCTGGCTGCTGAGGCGGGCGTCGATGTGCTGGCGATCACCGACCACGACAGCATCGCCGCCTGGCAACAGCTTGAGCTTCGCACAGCTCAACCCCTCCAGGTAATTCCAGCCGTGGAATTTTCCAGCCAGTGGCGCAAGATCGGTGTACATATTCTGGGCCTCAATGTCGACATCCATAGTGAAGCCCTGCAAGCCGGTGTCCGGTTTCAGCAACATGCCCGCCGACTCAGGGCCGAACGTATTGCCGAGAAACTGCAACAGGCAGGATTTCAGGATGCATTGGCGGGAGCCACGGCCGTCGCCGGCAACGACAACCTGGGCCGCCCCCATTTTGCCCAGCACCTGGTGAATATCGGTGCGGTTAACAACTTCAAGCAAGCCTTCAAAAAATACCTCGGAGCCGGCAAGCCGGGCGATATAAAGCAGTGCTGGGCCGATATAGCGCAAATAGTGGCATGGATCCGGGATGCGGGCGGGACGGCAGTGCTGGCACACCCGATTAAGTATGACCTTACCCGCACCAAACTGGTCGCATTGGTGGACGATTTTATCGCTATCGGCGGCCAGGGTATGGAAGTGGTATCCGGCAAACAGATGCCCAACACCACCAGAGATTTGGCCCTTATCTGCCAGCAAAAACAACTTCTCGCGTCCTGTGGTTCGGACTTTCATCAACCGGGACAACCCTGGGCCGAGCTGGGTCGCTTTCCGCCCCTGCCCGAACAGTGTCAACCGGTTTGGCAACACTGGTAACATGGGCACATCTATTTGTAACAAAGCGAGTTCCGTGAATAAATTACCCACCAAATCGCAACTTCGTCGCCAGCTGCAGCAACAGGTAGACAACTACCTCAAACAGGGTGGTGAAATACAACAGATTCCCCGCGGTATCAGCGGTCGGGAGAATGCCTGCCAGAGCTTACCGACCGTCTTTTTTAATCAGCCAAAGGCTGAACGCACACCCGTACCTGAAGTGCTGGCCGCGCTGGACTCCCGGCGTCCAAAAAAACCGTCACCTCACAGGACCACCAGAGTCCGACCAAAAGAAACCATTATTTATGATGACTTCGGTGAACCCATCAGGCGGATTTGGCAGGACAAGTAACAAACACGGGCTGGGCTGGCCAAATCACAGGGGCAACCCTGACAGTCAGCGACCTGTTCGGATTCAGCCACCACAGAAAAATGGCCCATTTGAAACAGGGTATTCATCATGAAATTTCCTTTTGTACTGACACTGACACTGCTGGGTTTCATTCAGGCAAACGCTGGCAAGCTGTCTATTGCCGATATCCAGCCGCCAGAAAACCTGGTCAATATCCACGTGGAAAAACTGAGCAGTGACCGACATGCCTCGGATTTCATCGTGTTTGTGAAACAATTTGTACCTTTGCACAAACACCTCACCCACACAGAAACGATTTATATTCTTGAGGGAACCGGCTTGATGCGACTGGGTGAAGAGGAATTTGCAGTGGGGCCCGGGGATTTTATCAAGGTACCGGAAGGGACAGCCCACGGGGTAAAGACCACGTCATCAGTGCCGCTCAAGGCACTTTCGGTGCAGGCACCAGAATTTCTGGGTGATGACAGGGTGTTCCTCGAATAACCGTATAAACATTGTCAGTTGAGAGCGCGGCTTCATGGTGCCGGCGACAAAGTTACCGCTCAGTCGGCAAATCAAAAAATCCCTGGGGCGTAAATTAGTCTTTGCTGCAATCCAGCCTATATAATCCCAAGACCAGAATAACAGCGATAAAAAATGGGGAGAAAGCATGGCAACCAAAACTGCCTGGTGGCACCGCGCACGCCAAAATCATGTACGCCACAAAAGTTACACATCCTTTGTAGTACTCTCTCTGCTGGCTCTGCTGGCCGGCTTTACCACGCTGCCCGCCTATGCCGGGCTAAAAGCGGCGCACAGTGATACGCTCTGGGTGAGTCTCGGTGGTGGTATACGCATGCAACACACCACCAGAAACAGTGCCACTGACGGCAGCAATGAGTTCACGATGGACAGTATGCGGCTGTACATCGCCGGACAGCTCAGTGAACACTTGAAATTCAGCATCAACACCGAGAAGTATGAAGGCGACTCCGTCATGATCATTGATGCGATCCTGCAGTTTGATCTCGATCCGAAGTTTAACCTCTGGGTTGGCCGCACACTGGTTCCCACCGACCGGCCGGGGCTGAACGGCCCCTACACCGGCATGAGCTGGAACCAGTATCGTCAACCCCTGTTCCCGTCAGATTACGATGGTCCGGCCGGACGGCTCGGCCGCAGCGAGGGTGCCGTCGTCTTTGGTGCCATTGACAAAGTACAGTACTTGGCGGGTATTTTTGAGGGCACCGACGACCACGGTAATACCGACGATCATCTGCTGTATGCAGGCCGTATTGCCTATAATTTTCTCAATGTAGAGCCATTGGTGGGCTATTACACGGCGGCCACACACTATGGCAAGGCTGGCGACCTGCTGACGGCAGCGCTGACTTTTCAAAGCCAGAAAGACAGCACGGGCAGCAGACAGGATCCCGGCGACTTTACAGGCTTTGCCTTTGATATCTTCTCTGAAACCGTGCTGGACAACCGGGGGGTAGTGACCTTTGAGGCAGGCTACAAGAATATGGACGGGGATTTCACACTCGCATCACCACCCATTGATGGACTGGATGAATGTTTCTGCCTTTTCAAAGGCGACTCCTACTTTGCCACAACAGGTTATTTATTCCCGCAAAAAATTGGCTTTGGGCAGTTTCAGCCCTATGTTCGCTACATGAAAAATGACCCGGACGATGCCGATACCAGCGATACCACCGAATGGGGCCTGAATTACGTCATCAACGGCTACAAGGCAACCGTCAACCTGCACTATGTTACGGGTGATGCCAATGCCAGCGGTTACGCCGGCATGGACACCGACATTGTTTCACTGGGACTGATCTTGCAGTACTACTGATAGCAGGACTTGATAACAGCACGGATAATTAAAAAATATCTGCCACAAGCTGTTGTCGCTCGAAGCGACTTGCAGGCCGAAGAAACCGGGCATTACTGGAGGTAGTGCCCCGGACCGTCGGGGCACTATTTTATCCGATGCCCGGGGATGCCGGCTCAGTGATGGTGACCACCGGCACCGTGGGCGTGTCCGTGACCAAGTTCATCCTGGGTTGCCTCGCGTACCTCAACAACCTCAACATCAAAGGTCAGGGTTTTGCCCGCCAGCGGATGGTTGGTGTCAATGTCCACGTTGAATTTGCCGACTTTAACCACGGTAACCGGACGCAACCCCTCATTGGTCATCAACGGCACGGTCATACCGGGTTCAAGCTTTCCCTCAAACTTCAGATTCTTGGCGGAAACCCGCATGACACTCTGAGAGCGAAGCCGGCCATAAGCCAGTTCCGGAGGTAGCGTCACAGAGAACGTTTCACCGGCCTCTTTGCCGAGCATCGCAGCCTCAAGGGTCTCGATCATGTTGCGATGGCCGTGCAGGTAAGCGGTCGGCTCACCCTCTCTCGACGTCTCTACTAAATCGCCGGCTTCATCGGTCATGGAATAGTGGAACGTCACCACGCAATTATCATTTATTTTCATGGTTGGATTACCCCTGATTTTCGAAAAGGCGGAATTATGGTGGGCTATGCCCGGGCTGGCAAGACCTGATAAAACCCCTGGGAAAAACTCACCTTTAGAGGCATGGCAAATAATTCAGAGAGACGCGCATCAGTCAGCAGCTCTTCCTTGGCATCATCTGCTACAACCCTGCCATTGGCCATGAATACTACCCGCTGGATTTCCGGGGGAATCTCATGGATGTGGTGGGTGGCCAACAGAATGGTTTTACCCTGCTGGGCCAACTGTCGGATGGCGTCCAGATAATGGTAGGTTGCATTCAGGTCGAGGCCGCTGGTGGGCTCGTCGAGAATCAGATGATCCGGACGATGAATCAGCGCCCGACCCAACAGGCAACGACGTTGCTGCCCGGTCGACATCTGACGGTAGGGACGATTGGCCAGTTCAGCCACCCCCAGCTCCTGTAGCACAGTCCGGCCCTGTTCCAGTTGCGCCTCCGTGACTTGCTGATAGTGGAATAGACCAATGGAGTTGTGCAGTCCGGATACCACAACGCCCAGACCGCTGACTTCCGGGACAAATCCCTGTTGCAGATCAGCAGAAACAAGGCCGATTTTTTCCCTCAATTCCCAGAGCACCGGCCGATCCTGACCGAGTATCCGGACCCAGGAATCCTCTTTCACTACCGGGTAGAGTTCCCGGGTCAACAGCTTTAACAGCGTACTTTTGCCGGCACCGTTGGGGCCGATAATCGCCGTACTCTGGCCCTGCTCAACCGCCAGTGAAAAACGATCGAAAACTTTTTTATTATCCCGAAATACCGTGGCATTGCGGATATCGAGCAGCCGGGGGTGTTGCATGGGTTATATCCATTTTTAAGACCGGAGGTTATTGGACGGCCTCGCCTCTGGCCTGTTTATCCGCATGATAGGAAGAGCGCACCAACGGGCCGGAGGCTACCTGGCTGAAACCAATCCGGCGAGCGTACTCGGCATACTCGGCAAACTCATCCGGGTGCACAAAACGGTCTACCGGCAGATGGTTTTTGGAGGGCTGCAAGTACTGTCCCACCGTCAGCATATCCACATCATGGGCACGGAGATCCTCCAAGGTGCTCAGCAGTTCCTCACGTGTTTCTCCGAGCCCCACCATCAGACCGGATTTGGTGGGAACACTGGGGTTGAGCCGTTTGTATTCCTGAAGCAGTTTGAGCGACCACTGGTAATTGGCACCGGGCCTCGCTTCACGATAGAGCCTGGGGATGGTTTCCATGTTGTGATTGAATACATCGGGGGGCGTATCGGAGAGAATCGTCAGGGCCGGCTCCATACGACCGCGAAAATCCGGCACCAGCACTTCCACTTTGAGATCGGGGCTGAGCAATCGGGATTCACGGATACAGTCCGCAAAATGTTGTGCACCGCCATCGCGGAGATCGTCCCGATCCACCGATGTAATCACCACATAGCGCAACTGCATTTCCTGAATGGCGCGGGCCAGATTAACCGGCTCGGCGGCATCCAGGGGGTTGGGCTTGCCGTGGCCGACATCACAGAACGGACAGCGACGGGTACAGATTTCACCCATGATCATAAAGGTGGCCGTGCCGTGGCTGAAGCACTCACTGAGATTCGGACAGGCGGCCTCTTCACAGACCGTCGCCAGTGTGTGCTTGCGCAGAATATCCTTGATTTCCTGGACACGAGGCGATGATGACACCCTGATTCGCATCCAGTCCGGTTTGCGCTGGTAGGTTTCTGTCGGGATTACCTTTACGGGTATCCGCTCCACCTTATCGGCGCTGCGCAGTTTTTCCCCCTGGGCAATACGGCGGGTGCGCTGTGGCGGAATCACCTTGACGTCAGTCATATGGAATTACTCACAAACATTTGATGTACCAGACGGGCAGTACCGGAAAACAATTAACGACCAATCAATAACGGGTGCTGCCCTTCTACAAGGTGACCATTGTAACCCAGCTTGACCGTCAAAATATCGGCTAGGCGCTCAGCCACTTCCTGAACGGTGACGGGCTCTGCCAACAGATCATTCATCTGGGTCATAACAACACCGAGCCCGCAGGGATTAATGCGCGCCCAGGGCGCCAGATCCATATCCACATTAAAATTGAGACCGTGGTAACTACAACCGCGGCGCACCCGCAAACCCAGGGAGCCGATTTTAGCCCCGTCAGCCAGATAAACACCCGGCGCGTCCGGCCGGGGCGCAGCGGCAATTCCCCAGTGGGCAAGGGTTTCCACCAGGGCCACCTCAATCAGTGTAACCAGATCGCGAACCCCGATACCGAGCCGACGCAGGTCTATCAGCAAATAACCGGTGATCTGGCCCGGGCCGTGGTAGGTCACATGTCCCCCACGGTCACTCTGCACAACCGGAATATCCCCGGGCATCAGGATATATTCCTGATTACCCGCCTGCCCCTGGGTGAATACCGGTTCGTGTTCCAGCAGCCAGATTTCATCGGGGGTCTGATCATCGCGCTCCGCAGTGATTCGCTTCATGGCATCAAATGTCTGGGCATAATCACGCCGCCCGAGATAGCGGACGATAAGCGGCAGGGCTGGCGACGGACTCGTTGGTGCAACCATCACTTCGGGCAGATCCGGATTCACAGCACCATTTGCACCAGAGGGTTGTGCTTGAGGTCCTCAAAAATGGCCGACAATTGCGCTTCTCCGGTTGCGGTGATGACGACAGTGATCGCCTGAAAGTTGCCATGGCGGCTGTCGCGAATGGAAACAGCCGCTTCATCAAAGCCCGGGGCGTGGCGCGTCATCACTTCCATGACAAGGCTATGCAAGCCGGGGGCAGCCCGTCCCATGACCTTTATCGGGTAATCACAGGGAAATTCAATTTTTGGGGCTGACTGCTCGGGCATCAGGAGAACAGCCCCACAAAAAACAGCGTAATGGCATCCCATAGCCGCGAAAAGAGACCCGCCTCGGCAACAGGGTGTTCAGCCACAACAGGCATATCCAGCAACGTCTCACCTTCATAACTAACGCTCAGTCGTCCCAGTTCCTGAGTCTCACTGAAAGGGGCCTTGATGGTTTGATCCACAAGAATCTTGGCCTCAAGGTCATCCCTGGAGCCCCGCGGAATCGTCAGATAAACATCTTCCGGTACCACCAGGTTGATGCGGTTTTCTTCACCGTACCAGACAGGTGCATTCTCCTGAATGACATCGCCCCTGGAGTAAAGCTGGCCTGTTTCATAATAACGGAACCCGTAAGCCAGCAGCTTTTGTGATTCCCGGGCCCGGATTTCCTCGCTACTGGTGCCCATAACCACAGAGACAAGCCGCATACCATTGCGGACAGCAGAAGCTACCAGACAGTAACCCGCCGCTTCAGTATGGCCTGTTTTCAGGCCGTCTACTGTCTTATCACGCCAGAGCAACCGGTTGCGATTGGGCTGCTTTATGCCGTTGTATTCAAAATACTTTTCACTGTAGATACTGTAATGTTCCGGATAATCCTTGATCAACGCCCTCGCCAACAGCGACATATCCCGGGCGGTGGTGAGATGACCCTCGGCGGGCCAACCGGTGGCATTGAGGAAATGGGAATTTTTCATGCGAAGTAATTCTGCCTGCTGGTTCATCACATCAGCAAAAGCGCTTTCACTGCCGGCCAGATACTCTGCCAGTGCCACCGAGGCATCGTTCCCTGACTGAATAATGACACCCCGCAGCAAATCGATCAGTGGCACCTGAGTGCCCTCCTTGACAAACATCTTCGAACCGCCCATCTGCCAGGCGGCGACGCTGATGGGCACCATATCCGTTTCCTTGACCTTGCCGTTGTGAATATCGGCGGAGACGATATAACTGGTCATCATCTTGGTCAGGCTCGCTGGTGGCACCTGTTCATCGGCATTGTGTTCAACAAGCACCTTCCCGGTGTTGGCATCCAGCAAAATCCAGGCAGTTGCCGCGAGATCGGGGGGAGCAGGAATCAGCACTTTGGCCTGGGCAACACTGCCCATAACAAGAAACAACAATCCGACAAAAAAACTTTTTTTCAGCATAATGGAACCGGCTTTCAACATTTTCGATGGGTGGATTGAACAAAAAACAGCACAAAATTCTACCATGTGCCTGTTCATGCCGCTGTGACTGAATCAGTCATAAACAATAAAAGGGCGGATATTATCTATCTGTCCCAGTGCCGTCTTCAGATCAAATAATTTCAGATGATCCGTCACCGGACCCACCAACACTTTAAACAAAGGTTGTGGTGATGACTGCTGGCGCACTACTACCGGATACTCGGTGACACCTGCTAACCGCTGCGACAAATGGCTGGCTGCAAGCTGGTTATTGAAGGCCCCCACCTGAAGATAGGCGTTGCTGTCCTGGCCAACGGTTTCAACCCCGGCAACCGGCAACATGGCTGGATCGGGTGCCAGTTGTGGAGAGGCAACTGTGTTGTTTTGATAGTCCGCAGGATCAATCACTGAGACCTCCACTTTAGCCGTACCCTTATCTGAATAACCCAGTTTTTTGGCCGCCGCATAGGATAAATCAATGATTCTATCCCCGTGGAAAGGCCCCCGATCATTGACCCGTACAATCACACTGCGCCCATTTTCCAGATTGGTCACCTTGACATAGCAGGGAATCGGCAGGGTTTTATGGGCTGCCGTCATTTCATACATGCTGTAGACCTCACCATTCGATGTATGGCGACCATGAAACTTGTTGCCGTACCATGAGGCCAGACCACGCTGGCGAAACCCCTTGCTGGAAGGCATCACCTGGTAGGTTTTACCCAGCACGGTGTACGGGCTTTTGTTGCCGGCCAGAGTGATCGGCTCATGCTTGGGCACAGCATCCGGAAGGCCACTGACATCAATATCTCTTGGCGGCGGTCCATCACCATAGCCGTAACCGCCGCCGGAGCTGGCAGTGCCCCCAGAACCACCGCAGCCCTGAAGCAACAATAAAGTGCTCAGTAACGTTGTAAAAAAGAGGCCCTTAAAGTGTGTCTTCACCGACCCGCTCCAGTATTTGTTGGCTCAGTTCGTGCACTGCCATGGCATAGAGGAGACTGCGATTGTAGCGGGTAATCACATAAAAATTATTCAGGCCGAGCCAGTACTCCAAACCTTTGTCACCATCGAGTCGTACCGGGATAGCCTTGGCACAACCGTTCAGGGGCATCTCGCTGAAAAAACCCATTTCGGCCAATTCATCGACCGTTTTGTCGAGACTGGCCTGGTTGAGGAGCTCATCATCAAAACTTTCCTTGATCCGGGCGGGGGCGACCACCGTTTCACCCATTTTCCAGCCGTGTTCAGCAAAGTAATTGGCGACACTGCCGATGGCATCCGCTTTGTTCTCCCAGATATCGGCAAAACCATCACCGTCAAAATCCACTGCAAAACTGCGGTAACTGCTCGGGATAAACTGGCCATAACCCATGGCACCAGCATAGGAGCCCATGAGCGTCAGGGGATCCTGGTCCTGCTCTCGCGCCAACAACAGAAACTGCTCCAGCTGTTTGGTAAAGAAGGGACTGCGGGGGGGATAGTCAAAGGACAGCGTTGCCAGCGCATCAATGACCCGGAAACTTCCCTTGATCCGGCCATAGAAAGTTTCCACACCGATAATGGCCACAATCACTTCCGGTGCAACCTGATACTGTCTTGATGCCTCGCTCAGAACAGCCCTGTTCTTTCTCCAGAAATCAACACCCTCAGTGATGCGCTTTTCAGTGATGAAAATTTTGCGATAATCTTTCCAGGGTTTGACTTTTTCAGCCGGTCGTTCCATGGCATCAATAATGGTCTGCTTTTTTTCCGCCGCATCCAGCAAAGCGTCCACAACCGTTCTTTCAAAGCCGTGCTCTGACACCATCCTCTCGGCGAAAGCCCTGGCGTCCGGATACTGTAAATAGCTGGCCTGAGCCGATAGGGATAACAGCATTCCTACTGCAACTGAGAACAGTATGTTCATAACTTTTTTACTCCGGGCAAGTTGCCCATAAACCCTGTTAGACCGACCTTTTTCTTTCCGTACTGACGGCCATCAGCATACCAAATCCCAGCATCAGGGTCACAATCGACGTGCCGCCGTAACTCACCAATGGCAATGGTACGCCCACCACCGGAAGAATACCTGAGACCATACCCATATTGACAAAAATATAGACAAAGAAAGTTAACGCAATACTCCCGGCCAGCAGACGGCCAAACATACTTTGCGCCCCCAGACCGATAAAGACACAGCGGCTTATAATCAGCAGATAGAGCGCCATCAGCAACATCACGCCGAACAGTCCGAATTCTTCTGCCAACACCGCAATAATAAAGTCGGTGTGGCCCTCCGGAAGAAAATCAAGCTGCGACTGGGTACCCAGGGTCCAGCCCTTGCCTTCAGCGCCACCCGAGCCGATAGCAATTGTGGACTGGATGATATTCCACCCCGCACCGAGCCGATCCGCTTCAGGGTTAAACAGCGTCAGGATGCGCTGCCGCTGATAATCGTATAACAGATAAAACCACATTAACGGTAAGAGGCATGCTGCCAGTAACAATGCCAACACCAGGTAACGCCTCGGCAGGCCCGCCAGAAAAAGCGCAAAAAAACCGGCAGCACCAATCAGAATGGCTGTTCCAAGATCGGGCTGCATGCCGACCAGCACCAGCGGAACCAGAATAAATACCAGGGCGAAAAACACGTGCTTGAATTGCGGTGGCACCGCACGCTTGCCCAGATAGCTCGCCAGCATCAATGGAACCGCAATTTTGAGAATTTCCGATGGCTGAAAACGGAACCCCCCAATTTCCAACCAGCGCTGGGCACCCTTCGCCCCAATGCCAAAAAACAGTACAGCTATCAACAACAAAACACCCGAAAGATAAGGGAGTATCGCCCACCGATCGAGCAGTCGAAGAGGAATCTGGGCCACCATCAGCATCACCAACAACCCGACACCAAAGTGGACCAACTGGCGATGTACATAAGCAATGTTCTGACCGCTGGCACTGTAGAGAACAAACAGGCCGGCTGTGGCCAGCACCAACAGCAGGGACAGGAGCGGGATATCCACATGGAGACGCCGCCATTGACTGGGGCCGCAATATATTGCCGATCCACCAGACCCCATCCGCCGAACAAAATCACTCTGGCTCATCGAACTCCTCTGACGGACTTTGCGGGTACAGTGCCATGTAGGCGTCGATTATCTGGCGCGCGAGCGGTGCGGCCGTGGAGCTGCCGTGCTCACCATTTTCGACAAGTACCGACACGGCAATCTGCGGTTGTTCCACAGGCGCAAAGGCGATGAACAGGGCATGATCCCGATTCCGCTCGGCAACCAGTTCCCGATCATACTCTTCGTCCTGTTTGATACCGACCACCTGAGCAGTACCGGTTTTTCCAGCAATGTGATAATCGAGATCCTTATTAATCACCTTGGCCGTGCCACGCTGACCGTGCACAACCTCCTGCATTGCCTCATGCACATAATCCCAGTTGCGGTCTGACGCTTTGATCATACCGGCTGGCAGTGGGTTCCTCCCATTCTTGCGTACCAATTGCGGTGGTCTTATCTCACCACGGCTGGCCAATCTGGCGGCAGCCACAGCCATCTGCATTGGCGTCACCAGCGTAAAACCCTGGCCGATGGAGGTATTGACCGTATCTCCCGGATACCATGCCAACCCTTTTGCCTCCCGCTTCCAGGCCCGTGAAGGCATAATGCCAGCCCGCTCCGAGGGCATATCCAGTCCGGTTTTATGGCCGAAACCAAACCGGGTACCGTAGAGCGACATCACATCAATGGTCATTTTGACGCCGACATCATAAAAAAAAGTATCGCAGGACTGAATGATGGCATCACTCAAATAAATGTTGCTACCGTGCCCCCCCTTCTTCCAGTCCCGGTACTTCCGCTCATAATTTTTCAATTGGTAGAAACCCGGATCATAAATACGATAGGCGGGGGTAATTGTGCCACTTTCCAGTGCCGCAAGACCGTAGATTGGCTTGACAATGGATCCCGGGGGATACTGGCCCTGAAGAACCCGATCAAACAAAGGCCGATCAATAGAACTGAGTAGTGCATTGTAACTTTCAAAGCTGATCCCGGTCACAAACTCATTGGGATCAAACCCGGGGGTACTGGCCATGGCAAGCACGCCTCCCGTGGCCACATCAATAGCCACCACAGCACCTCTTTGTTCACCCATGCTCTCGTAAGCAACCCGCTGCAAGCGACTGTCCAGATGCAGGTACAAATCCTTACCCGGCTTGGGCTCTACTCGCTCCAATTGGCGCATCACCCGTCCCCGGGCATTGGTTTCAACCGTCTGGTACCCTACCTCACCAAGTAACTCATCTTCGTAGAAATTTTCCAGTCCGGTTTTACCCACCACCAGCGTGCCGCTATAGCGAACCGGATCGAGCTGTTGTATTTCGCGGTCATTGATACGCCCCACATAGCCGAGCACATGGGAAAGCTCGGCACCAAGAGGATAATGACGCAGCAGCTGGACAGTGACTTCAACGCCCTCCAGCCGGTATTCATTGACCGCGAGAACGCCCTGTTCCCGTTCACTCAGGTTCAACCTCAGGGGGACAGGCTCATAGGGTCGCTGACGACGCTCAAGCAGTTTCTGAAAGCGATCCCTGTCGGCACCGGTAATCCCCACCAGCTTTTCCAGCTCATCGAGCAATACGGCGAGGTTTTCGACGCGTTCCACGACAATGGAAAGATTAAAACTGGGACGGTTATCCGCCAGCAACACCCCGTTCCGGTCAAAAATAAGCCCGCGGGGCGGTGGCACCGGCTCAACCAATACCCGGTTGCGGTCAGAGAGCGTCACAAAAGCATCATGTCGCTCAACCTGAAGATGGTAATAGCGCCAGAACAGCCCACCCGACAGCAACAGCACCACAACCATGGCAAAGAGCAGACGGCCGACATAGAGCCGGTAATCCATCAATGGGTTTTTTAGTGCGCGATCATCATGGTTCATTGAGAGTCATTGTAACTGCATGTCGATAGCTGATCACCGGGTTTACTGAATAGGTCAAGAGATTGGCTCTGACCGAAAACCTGCCATAAAAAAAGCGGGGTCTCAGCCCCGCTTCTCTGAAATGACTGCCAGCGTATTATTGCTCTGCAGATTCCTGAGCAACCGGAGCTTCTTCCGCTGGGGCTGTTTCACCGGTCTCACCTTCGTCCTCGGATGTCTCTTTCATGGACAACTTGATTCGACCGCGGGCGTCCACATCAAGCACCTTGACGCGCACCTGCTGACCCTCCTTGAGATAATCAGACACTTTTTCCACGCGCTCCTTGGCAATTTGTGAAATGTGTAGCAAACCATCCGTGCCCGGCATGATCGTGACGAAGGCACCAAAGTCAACAATACGGGCAACTGTGCCCTCATAGATACGACCTATCTCAGCCTCAGCGGTGATTTCCTCGATGCGGTAGATAGCACTTTTCAGGCCATCCGCATCATCGCTGTAGATTCTGATGGTTCCGCTATCGTCAATGTCGATGCTGGCACCGGTCTCTTCCGTCAGCGCACGAATCGTGGCACCACCCTTGCCGATCACATCGCGAATCTTGTCGGGATCGATTTTCAGGATATGGTAACGGGGTGCTGACTCAGCCACTTCACTGCGGCTCTTGTCGATCACCTTGTTCATTTCACCAAGAATGTGGAGTCTGGCCTGCAACGCCTGACCCAGTGCGATATCCATAATCTCTTCAGTGATCCCTTCGATCTTGATATCCATTTGCAGAGCAGTAACACCCTGAGCCGTACCGGCCACTTTAAAGTCCATGTCGCCCAGGTGGTCTTCATCGCCAAGAATATCGGTCAGCACCGCAAAACCATCGTCTTCTTTGACAAGGCCCATCGCGATACCGGCCACAGGCGCTTTCAGCGGCACACCCGCATCCATTAACGCGAGGCTTGAACCACAAACCGAGGCCATGGAACTTGAACCATTGGACTCCGTGATTTCAGAGACAATCCGCATGGTGTAAGGGAATTCTTCAGCCGACGGCAATACCGCAGCAATACCGCGGCGAGCCAACCGGCCATGACCAATTTCACGACGACCGGTAAAACCAATACGACCACACTCACCCACGGAATAAGGGGGAAAGTTGTAATGCAACATGAAGGGATCTTCGCGGCGGCCTTCCAGCGCATCGATATACTGAACATCGCGCATGGAACCCAGCGTGGCTACCACCAATGCCTGAGTTTCACCACGGGTAAACAGCGCCGTGCCATGGGCTTTGGCCAGCACGCCGACTTCCACATCAATGGCACGGACCGTCTTGCTATCGCGACCATCAATTCGGGGCTCACCGCGAATGATGCGACCACGGACAATTTTCTTCTCCAGCTTTTTAAAGGCATCGCGGATATCGTCTTCTGTAATGCCCGCCTCTGCATTCGACAGCGCTGCAGCCGCCTGATTGCGCAGGCCGTCAATTTCGACAACACGCTGCTGCTTGTCAGTGATCCGGTAGGCCGCATCCAGACTCTCTCCGACCATGGCCTTGAGGCTGTCGGTCAGGGTTTCATTGACAGGGGCCTCTTGCCAGTCCCAGCGGGGTTTACCGGTTTCCTTGGCCAGCTCCTCAATCACCTGAATAGCCGCCTGCATTTCCTGGTGGCCGAACAGTACCGCACCGAGCATGATATCTTCCGGCAATTCCTTCGCCTCTGACTCAACCATCAGGACAGCATCACGTGTGCCCGCGACAACCATATCCAGTTCCGACTCCGCCAGCTCCGAGTAAGTTGGATTTAGCAGGTAGCCCTTTTCGCGATGATAACCCACACGGGCGCCACCAATTGGACCATTAAAAGGGACACCGGAAATCGCCAGCGCCGCAGAAGTACCAATCAGTGCAACGATATCGGGATCCACATTCTTCTCAGAGGACATCACCGTACAGACCACCTGCACTTCATTTTTGAAGCCGTTGGGAAACAGGGGGCGAATAGGCCGGTCAATCAGGCGGGAGGTCAGTGTCTCTTTTTCGCTGGGACGGCCTTCACGCTTGAAAAATCCACCGGGGATCTTGCCAGCGGCGTAGGCCTTTTCCTGGTAGTGGACACCGAGGGGGAAAAAGTCCATACCTTCTTTTACGTTTTTTGCTGCGACAACCGTACACAGTACTGCCGTTTTATCCATGGTACACATCACAGCCCCGGTAGCCTGGCGCGCTATGCGACCGGTCTCCAGCGTGACGGTATGATTGCCATATTTAAATGATTTTATTACAGGATTCACAATTATATTACCTCTCCATAAGCGTGAACGGCTCCCAGGGGAGCCGTCAGCAATTCTATTAGCGACGCAGGCCAAGCTGGCCAATCAGCGTCATATAGCGCTTCGCGTCTTTAGCTTTAAGGTAGTCCAACAATTTGCGTCGCTGGTTTACCATGCGGATCAAACCACGTCTTGAATGGTGATCCTTGTTGTGGTCACTGAAATGACCCTGCAGTTTGTTGATGTTGGCGGTGAGCAGGGCTACCTGCACTTCCGGCGAACCGGTATCGCCCACGGACTGCGCGTACTCTTTAACAATCGCTTCTTTTTCAGTTACATTTAACATGATTACTTCTCCAATATGCGAGTTAGATTCGGGGCACCCGCGCATATTTACAGGAACCCTAACAGTGAATTCGACCGGCACCACCTGGTGGATCCAATCCGGGATTCTGTCACACAGGACAGGACTCCCTATCTCACAACAAGACGTTTCGGGGCTACCCGTCCATCTTCTGTGACTTCGCCAACACCAAGCAACTGCGGCTCGACCTGGCTCATTTCAAAGACACGCACTATATCGCCTTCTTCACTCTGACGATAGACCTGCGGCACCATCACAGCCTGTCCCCGGCAAAAATAGAAAGCCGTATCTTCTTCTAACTGCAGTGCCGCCAGATGCGTCATCCCGGCATCCATCGGCAACAAAAGTTGGTCTAGCTGATCCAGACCACTTTCTTCCCTGAGTGATTGCAATTCACCCAACGTCACCGACTGATCTTCTTTAAAGGGCCCGGCGGCGGTGCGCCGCAAAACCGATAGATAAGCGCCACAACCAAGCCGCTGGCCAATGTCTTCCGCCAGCGTGCGAATGTAGGTTCCCTTGCTGCAGTGGACAACCAGATCGGCCTCCGGGAACTCACCGCTGCGAAACTCAATCAATGTCAGCGAGCGAATTGTGACCGGCCGGGCCTTTCGTTCAATTTCCTGCCCTTCACGGGCCAGCTTGTAGAGCGGTTGACCCTGGTGCTTCAATGCCGAAAACATCGGTGGCACCTGATCGATATCGCCCCTGAAGCCGTCCAGAACATCCTGTACCTGAGCTTCAGTCAGCTCCGGGGCACCGCTGTCACGGGTGACCTCTCCATCGGCATCACCGCTGACAGTCGCCATACCAAAGCGAAAAGTCGCGCGGTAGCATTTATCCGCATCCAGCAAAAACTGGGTAAACTTGGTTGCCTCACCAAGACATACCGGTAAGACGCCCGTCGCAAGAGGGTCCAGACTGCCAGTGTGCCCGGCCTTGGCGGCCTCAAAAAGGTGTTTCACCTTCTGCAAAGCGCCGTTTGAGGAGATCCCCAGCGGTTTATCGAGCAGCAGTATACCGTTGACCGACCGGCCCTTGCGACGACGCGCCAAGCTCAGTCCTCCCCGGAGGAATCTGTATCTGTATCCGTATGCCGCGCCTTGTCCCGGTTGACCGCGAAATCGATGAGCGAAGAAAGTTCCTGGGCGCGCCTGCCAGTGAGATCAAAAATAAAACGCAATTTTGGCACAATCCGCAGCAACATGCGTTTGGCCAGCAACGTCCGCAAAAATCCGGCCGCGCCATTCAAAACCTCGGCGGCTTCACGGCTCTCATCAGCAGACTCGGCCCCGACCAGGTTGACGAACACCTTGGCACTGGAGAGATCGCGGGAAACCTCTACCGCGGTAATATTGACCAGCCCCAAACGCGGGTCCCTGACCTCGTCGCGAATCAGTTGTGCCAGCTCGCGCTGCAACGCATCTGCGACTCGGTCATTGCGGGTAAATTCTCTAGGCATATCGGTTTGGCGTCAGCACAATCAGAGCTGGCGCGCGACTTCCCTGATCTCGTACACCTCAATCTGATCGCCGGGTTTGATATCGTTATAGTCTTTCACCCCGATACCACACTCAACACCGTTGCGCACTTCATTGACGTCATCCTTGAAACGTCGCAATGATTCCAGCTCACCCTCGTAAATCACAATATTGTCGCGCAACACCCGAATACGCTTGTTGCGATGAACGGTACCTTCAATCACCATACAACCCGCTACCGCACCAAATTTAGGAGAGCGGAAGACATCGCGCACTTCAGCGATACCGGTGATGACTTCACTGCGCTCCGGTGTCAGCAGACCACTCAAGGCCTGTTTCACATCATCCAACAGGTTGTAAATGATGCTGTAGTAACGCAGATCGACCTGCTCCTGCTCCACCAGCTGTCGGGCAGCCGTATCGGCACGAACGTTAAAACCAAACACCACGGCACCGGTAGTAATGGCCAGGTTAATATCGGACTCGTTGATGCCACCGACACCGGAGGCCACGACATTCACTTCGACCTCGTCAGTGCCAATATCCGCCATGGCAGAAAGAATTGCTTCCAGAGAACCCCGCACGTCGGCCTTCACCATCACAGGGAGAACACCCTTTTTGTCCTGTGATTCAAAGGTGGCAAACATGTTTTCCAGCTTGGCGGCCTGCTGACGGTCCACACGATCCTGACGGGTTTTGTCCTGACGCATTTCCGCCAATTCACGGGCCTTGCGTTCATCCTCTACCACCAGAAACTCTTCACCAGCCGCTGGCGGCATATCAAGACCGAGGATCTCTACCGGTATCGACGGCCCCGCCTCGACAATCGGCTTACCGGCTTCATCGACCATCGCACGGATTTTGCCGACACTTTCACCAGCCAGCAGCAAATCGCCCTTGCGCAAGGTACCCGACTGCACCAATGCCGTCGCCACCACACCTCGACCTTTTTCCAGTCGCGATTCAACGATCACACCTTTGGCCGGAACATTGCGGGATGCCTGCAGCTCCAACAGTTCGGCCTGCAGCAACACGGCGTCCAGCAAATCATCGATGCCATCGCCAGTGTGGGCCGAGACCTTCACAAACTGCGTATCACCACCCCATTCTTCCGGAATGACATCCTTGGCAGACAATTCATTCGTGACCCTGTCCGGATCCGCGCCCTCCTTGTCCATCTTGTTAATAGCAACCACGATGGGCACGCCGGCAGCACGGGCATGCTGAATGGCCTCCACGGTCTGCGGCATCACACCATCGTCCGCAGCTACCACCAGAATCACCACATCAGTACTGTGTGCACCACGGGCGCGCATTGCCGTGAAAGCTGCGTGACCAGGTGTATCCAGGAAGGTGATCATGCCCTTGGGCGTATCGACATGATAGGCGCCGATATGCTGGGTAATGCCCCCGGCTTCACCGGAGGCAACACGGGTTTTTCGGATATGATCCAACAGGGAAGTTTTGCCGTGGTCAACATGGCCCATCACCGTAACAACCGGTGCACGGGGTTCCAGTTGCTCCGTCACGTCAGCCTGCAGCGCCTGGATCAACTTTTGTTCTATTTCATCGTCTGAAACAGGCACCGGGTTGTGTCCAAGCTCCTCCACCACCAATGTGGCAGTATCCTGATCAATTGGTTGATTGATAGAGACCATGGTCCCCATTTTCATCAACTCCTTGATCACGACTGCAGCTTTTACTGACATTGCCTGGGCCAGATCACTGACCGTGATCTGTTCGGGAATCTCCACATCATGGATGATCTTATTGGTGGGTTTTTTGAATTTGTGCTTGTTCTCAACCTTGATGGGAACCGAGATACCTGAACGCAACCGGGGTTTTTTCTCCGCAGCAACTTCCTCAACTTCCTCAACGACAGCTTTCAGCAAATCTTCTTTTTTACGCTTCGGATCCTTGATGGCACCCCGTTTTTTCGCTTTTTTCGGTGCCTCTTCAGAATCATCGGCCTCGCCATCATCCCTGGCATGTTTTTTCACATGCTTTGGGGCGTCGGCGGGTTGATCGGCAAGTTCAGGAGGCAACGACTCGACTGCCGAAGGCGTCGACTTGCGTTCTTCTTCGGCCTTGCGCTGATTTTCCTGCTCCAGCCGGGCTTCCTCTTCAGCTTTGCGGCGCGTCTCAATGGCAGCCTGCCGCTTCACTTCAGGATCATCAATAATCGGTACAACCGGCTCAACGACGGATTCAGCCGCAATCGACTCATCCGGTTCAGATGGGGCCCCTGCCTCTTCTTCATTTGCCCGCTTGACATAGGTTCGGGTTTTTCGAACCTCCACATTAACTGTTTTACGGCCGGCACCCGTTTTGAGTGTGCTGACCGTCTTGCGTTTCAATGTGATCTTTTTGGGGTCGCGGGACTGCTCGCCGTGCAAGCCTTTCAAATAGGCCAGCAGCGTCTGCTTTTCCTCATCACTGACACTTGCGTCAGCAGAGTTGTGAGGCAAACCGGCCTCCTGCATTTGACTCAGCAGGCGGTCGACGGATGCTCCGACAACCTTGGCAAGTTCGCTAACAGTGACTTCAGCCATCAGTATTCCTCAATTCATCGCCTGTTCGTTTAACTGTCGCTCTCATCGGCGAACCAGGGGGCGCGTGCAGTCATAATCAGCTTGGCTGCCCGCTCTGCGTCCATGTTCTCAATATCCAGCAAGTCTTCCACGGCCTGCTCAGCGAGATCCTCCATGCTGGCAATGCCATGCTTGGCCAATGTATGCGCCAACTGGTCGTCCATACCTTCCATTTCCAACAAATCGGCTGCGGGACCGGACATACCCTCCTCTGAGGCCAGCGCCATCGTCAGCAATGCATCCTTGGCACGGGCGCGCAATTCTTCGGCCACCTCTTCATCAAAACCATCGATGCCAGCCATCTCATCCAGGGGGACATAGGCAACTTCTTCGATAGAGGTGAAGCCCTCATCAACCAACACCATGGCGACATCTTCATCAATGTCCAGGCGGCTCATAAAGGTTTCCACCAGCGAGCTGGACTCTGCCTGCTGCTTGACCTCTGCCTCTTCAACGGACATTACATTGATTTTCCAGCCAGTGAGCTCAGAGGCAAGACGGACATTCTGCCCGTTGCGACCAATGGCCATCGCCAGTGTTTCTCCGGCCACGGCCACATCCATCGAGTGCGTCTCCTCATCGACGATGATCGACTCCACTTCTGCAGGCGCCATGGCATTTATCGCCAGCTGGGCGGGATTGTCATCCCACAATACAATATCGATACGCTCGCCATCCAACTCATTGGAGACCGCCTGAACACGTGCACCACGCATACCGACACAGGCGCCGATCGGGTCGATTCGTCCATCATTGGTCTTCACGGCAATTTTCGCACGCGACCCGGGGTCTCTCGCCGCGCCGCGAATTTCAATTACTTCCTCGGCAATCTCCGGCACTTCAATACGGAACAACTCAACCAGCATCTCGTTGCATTTACGGCTCAGAAACAGCTGGGGACCACGGCTTTCAGAATTAATTTCCTGCAGGATGGCTCGCACCCGGTCATTGATTCGAAAAACTTCCCGCCCCACCAGCTCTTCTCTCGGCATGACGGCTTCAGCATTGTTACCCAAGTCAACGATAATACTTTCGCGAGTCACTTTTTTGACGCTGCCACTCACCAGCTCGCCGAGCTGGTCACGGTATTGTTCCACCACCAGTGCGCGTTCTGCATCGCGCACTTTCTGGACAATGACCTGCTTGGCCGTTTGGGCAGCAATACGACCAAAACCGATGTTTTCCACCTGCTCTTCAAAGGTGTCGCCATCTTTAAGTGCCGCATCTTTCTCATGAGCTTCTTCCAGCGTGAACTGGGTTCCGAGTTCCGCCAGCACATCATCGGCGACCACTTCCCACCAGCGGAACGTTTCATAATCACCAGTGGCGCGATTAATGGTTACCCGGATGTTGGAGTCCTCGTCGTAGCGCTTCTTGGTCGCTGTGGCCAGGGCCTGCTCAATGGCCTCAAAAATAACCTCTTTGGAAACGCCCTTTTCATTGGAAACGGCTTCCACCACCATCAAGATTTCTTTATTCATTTATTCAGCCTCGCAATCGCCCTCAAAACCGGGGAACGACATTCGCCTTTTCAATGCTATCCAGGGGGAAGAGATACTCATGATCATCAACAACCAACAAGACATCCTCGCCCTCCACGCCATTCAGACGGCCCTTGAAATTCCGCCTACCTTCATGGGGAAACCTCAGCCGCAAGGCCACATTTTCCCCAATATACTTTTCAAACTGATCCAGTGTGTACAAGGGTCGGTCCATACCCGGCGAAGAAACCTCCAGGGTGTACTCGCCGGTAATCGGATCCTCGACATCCAATTGACTGCTGACCTGGCGACTGACTTTTTCACAGTCCTCCACAGTCACTCCATCGCCCTCACGCTCAATGTAGATACGTAGCATCGCATTGCGACCTGATGACAAATATTCCAACCCCCACAATTCACAACCCATTGCAGCCACTACGGGTGCAATCATCGTGCGGAGGGTCTCCTCTTTTGTCGCCACTGTAATCTCTCGGTTTCCCAATCAAAAAATGGGCACAAAGCCCACTTCATCAAAACCACCTAGCAAAAAGCCCCTAAAAAGGGGCCCTTCGGCTGCGCCTTGTCCTGACGCATGGTACCAGCAGTACCGATACCAGAATTTGGTAGCGGGGGCAGGATTTGAACCTACGACCTTCGGGTTATGAGCCCGACGAGCTACCAGGCTGCTCCACCCCGCATCAAAAAACGCTGGCCTTACGGCCGGGAGACTGAGCATGTCTCCTCTCCCTTGCCAGCTCATAACCTCTGGCAAGCCCCCAAGCTGTCATCTGACTGCTTCAAGGGCCGAGGATTATAGGTCTGACACCCCATAGGGTCAAGGGGAAACATCGCTTTGTTGCGCTCCCACTGATCGCCCTTACAAGGCCCGGAGAGAAAACCGGCTCAGGCTTGAAACGACTGGCGGGCGGGCATTACCGAATATCCGGGTAGCGGCACCACACAACGGCCACAGATTTCTTGCTTCAAGGAACGGTGTTAACCATTCAGGGTTTTCAGTATACTTTCGCATCAAAATAAGCTTCACTTAATATTGGAACAGTATCGTGGCATCGATGCCTCAACAAGGTTGCCGATAAATGACTGATTTTCCTAAAAAACATCCACTGCTATGGGCCTATCTTTTTGCAGCGTATTTTTCGCTGTGCTATCACATCCCCATTTATGCAACAGGCATGTCCGGGTTCATAGGATTGCGCGAAACCATTTTGATGAGCCTGATGTGGCTGGTGCCGATACTTCTGGCGCCCGGATATACCCGGCAATTATTGGCACTGAGCGGTTTAATCATGTGGCCGGCGGCGGTTATCTCGGTGTTCTATTTCATTATCTATGGGCAGGAGTTTTCCCAGAGCACGATTTTCATCGTGTTTGAATCAAACATTGCCGAGGGCAGCGAGTTTGTTTCCTCTTACTGGCAATGGTGGTTTATACCGGTACTTCTGGTGTTCAGTGCAATCCCTGTATGGATGTGGCGACAGGCTCGGCCCTTGGTCATTAGGCGGCGCAAACGTTTCGCTTATGCCGCCCTTTTTACACTGATCCCCTTCTTCCCCTTTATCAGCACAGCGCTGACCGAGGAAGACACCACCCTCAGCGATGCGGTCTACCACCAGATGAAACGAATGGAGCCCGCAGCACCCTGGAACCTGGTGGTCGGGTACGCAAAATACCGGCAGCAGATGGCAAGCATGACGGCCCTGCTGGAAAAAAATCGTCAGGTCAAACCCCTGCAAGAGCTCAAGGCGAAGGTAGCCACTCTGCCCGACACAGTGGTACTCGTGCTCGGCGAATCAACCAACCGCCAGCGCATGAGCTTATACGGTTATCACAGGCCGACAACGCCCCATCTCGACGCTATGCAGGCAAACAATGAGCTCATGGTTTTCAGGGATGTGGTCACACCCAGACCCTATACCATAGAAGCACTTCAGCAGATTCTGTCATTTGCCGAGCCTAAAAATCCGGAGCTGTTTTTTACCAAACCAAACCTGCTAAACATGATGCAACAGGCCGGTTATGAAATTACCTGGATCACCAACCAGCAAACCCAGACTCGCCGCAACACCATGCTGACCACCTTCTCCCAATTGGCGGATCACCAGGTTTACCTGAACAACAATCGGGCACAGAATGCCAACCAGTACGACGAAGTCGTACTGCCCCCCTTTGCAGAAACCCTGAAATCCGACGCAGCAAAAAAGCTGATTATCGTTCACCTGTTGGGCACTCACCGCGCCTATGAGCACCGTTTCCCTGAAACCTACCGCCAGTTCAATGACACCCTCGGCGTTCCGGAGTGGGTTACACCTGACCTGCGAGAGGACTACAACAACTACGACAACGCCATTCTCTACAATGATAAAGTCGTGTCTTCCCTGATTCAGGCCGTGCAAAATCAGCACGATAACAGTCTGCTGGTGTATTTCGCCGACCACGGCGAGGAAGTATATGACTACCCGGGTAATCTGTTTGCCGGACGCAATGAAGCTGATCCCACTTCGGCCATGTACACCGTCCCGTTCATCGTCTGGACATCTCCGGCATTCAGACAAACCCGCGATATCGACCACTGGCGAAGCGCCGCAGACCGGCCCTATTCCATCGCCCATTTTATTCACACTTTTGCCGATATGGTCGGACTGGATTTTGCCGGGATGGATGAGCGGGCAAGCCTGGTTTCCAAAAATTTTCAGGCCCGCCCCCGTTTGATCGGCGACCCGCTCAATGCCCAGTCGCTCAAGCGATACAGCGACGTCATACAGGATGAGAAACCACCCACTCAAACGGTCGAACACCGGGTTTCAAAAGATATCCAAAGAGCGTTATAGCCGCGTTGAGGGCCAGACTGTCCCGTTTATTTATCGCCCCCCGATCACCAAGTTTGACCTGGTCAGAACAATATTCGTTTTTCCTTTCACTTTTGCATCAACATACCGCTGCCAAAAAAGTGATGAAAGGCTTAATATTTATACCCCAGCCTACTCACCGATGGAGAACGTCTTGACCCCCGCCACAAAAACCCTGGCCATCACCCTGTTCATTACGGCTTCCTTCACATTAACGAATGCCTGCACCTGGGTAAAAATACCGCCTGAGGCAGAGCAGGTAGTGCTATTGCCAGCGGACCGGGTCAACCAATGCAACCGTGTTGGCCAGATCAACAGTAGCGTGAGAGCCAATTTGATCGGCTCCATTGCCCGCAATGCCACCAAGGTGCGCGACGAACTGGACAACCTGGCCCGCCAGCAGGCCCACCAAATGGGAGCCAACACCATTGTTCGCCAATCAATTGTTAATGGCAAAGGCACCTACATGGCCTATGGCTGCCCCTGAGCTTTGACGGGTTTTTAAAAACCCGGAATGATGTTGAACAGTCCCTAATATGAAGCACAGCTCAGGACAGAATCCACAATGATCAACCACCGAGTGCGTCTTCCCGCTGAATGGGAGCCGCAGGATGCCATTCAGCTAACCTGGCCCCATGCCGGAACAGACTGGAAGCCGATCCTGAATGAAATTATTCCGGTGTATGAAGCGCTGGTAACGCTGCTCACTGGCGCTGGCAAGGTAGTGATCGCAGCCCCGCCCAAAAACATTCAAGTCCTTTCACAACGGCTGATTGAGCTCGGTGCTACCGAGGAGACACTGCAGATATTCCCGGTTGAATCCAATGACACCTGGGTGCGCGACTACGGTCCTGTCACGGTCGAGACGAGCCGTGGACTCTGCCTGCTGGACTATCAGTTCAATGCCTGGGGGAACAAACACCCCTGTCAGCTGGATAACGCCTTCACCTCAGCACTTTTCGAGCTGGGGGCCTATCCGGGAACGAGTATTCAGAAGCGCACGCTGGTCCTGGAAGGCGGATCAATTGAAACCGATGGCAATGGCACCCTGCTGACAACAGCCCAGTGTCTGCTGAACCCAAACCGCAACCCGTCACTTGGCCGGACTGAGATAGAACAACAGCTCTGCGAAGATCTGGGCGTGAAAAAAATCAACTGGCTGCACCACGGCGCACTGCAGGGGGATGACACCGACAGCCATATCGACACCCTGGCAAGACTCTGCCCCAATAACGTGATCGCCTATCAGGCCTGCGATGATGAAACCGACAGCCATTTTCGGGAATTGCAGCTCATGGCGAGCGAACTGCAGGACATGACCAGTGCCGACGGCAGCGGCTACCACCTGCTTCCGCTGCCCTGGCCCTCAGCAAAATACGATAAAACGGGCCAGCGACTACCTGCCACCTATGCCAACTTTCTGGTTTTCAACCACCTGGTCATTGTACCCACTTACCGGGATACGCAAGACGGCGAGGCATTGGCACAACTGGCAAAGGCGTTCCCGGGGTACCAGATCGAAGGGCTTGATTGCCTGCCGGTTATCCAACAGCATGGCAGCCTTCACTGTATTACCATGCAATTGCCCAAGGGCACACTGAATGCTCATTAATCCATGACTCGAGGTAACTCTTCCATGGCTGAATTAACGATTGGCATTGTCCAGCACGCTTGCGGCAAAGACGTGGCCGAAAATCTGGAAAAAACCATTACCGGCATTCGCGAGACAGCTGCCAACGGGGCCCAACTGGTGGTATTGCAGGAGTTGCATCGCAGCCTGTATTTCTGCCAGCAGGAAGATACGGCCATGTTCGATCTGGCGGAAACCATCCCCGGCCCCACTACCGACCGGCTGGGCGCGCTGGCCAGAGAGCTGGGCGTTGTCATTGTCGCATCGTTGTTTGAGCGGCGCGCGCCGGGACTCTACCACAACACAGCAGTGGTGCTGGACAATGACGGCGGCATCGCAGGAATCTATCGCAAGATGCACATCCCTGATGATCCCGGTTACTATGAAAAATTCTATTTCACCCCCGGCGATCTGGGTTTCAACCCGATTCAGACGTCACTGGGCAAACTGGGCGTGCTGGTTTGCTGGGATCAATGGTTCCCGGAGGCCGCCCGGCTGATGGCAATGGCTGGCGCAGACCTGCTGATCTACCCCACGGCAATCGGCTGGAGTCCGGAGGATGATCATGCAGAACAGCAGCGTCAGCGCGATGCCTGGATAACCATTCAGCGCTCCCACGCCGTCGCCAATGGTCTACCAGTGATTAGCGTCAATCGGATTGGTCATGAAGCTGACCCGGAAGGCGGGCCAGGGGCACTGTTTTGGGGATCCAGCTTCGTCGCCGGACCACAGGGAGAAATCATCTGGCAGGCAGAGCATGACAGGGAAGCGTTCTCTGTGACACAGATCGACCTGAGCCGCAGTGAGACTGTACGCAGGATATGGCCCTACCTGAGGGACCGCCGCATTGATCACTACGGCCAACTGACCAGGCTATACCGGGATTGATGCGACCCCATGGCAACCTGAAGTCATAACAAACCATTGTCTGAGCGGCACCTGTCATCAGACACAAAAAACCCCGGAAAACCGGGGTTTTTTGCACGTTCCTGAATGTTACTGAACGTTAGTATGGTGCCAAGGCCGGACTTGAATATATCATCTAATAATATGTTTTTTAAAGCATTTTAATAGTTCAAATATTTACATACCGTCAATTGTACCGTCAACATAAACTTTCGCATTGAATCGCCACAAACAATCCTTGTTACACGTCAGCATAATTGGGGCTGTCATCATCATTTCCTCTCGGATTAACGATGAACTAGAAGTGTTTCTTAGGCAAACAGGCTAATTGGTCTAGATGGTGCTGATGGGATACACCCTTACCACCCTCAAATATAGGGCACGATTGAGCGATGACATCGCTCAATAAGACATCAACCCCTTCCCCCCAACAGAGCTAGAGGAACGGATACAGCACATTATATACTGCGGTCGAGGTGAGGAAATACTTAGGCAACACACTCTAATCAAACGCAATATCTTAGAAAAAAGCTACGATAAAGGAGGTGCGTATTTCAGCAGTGCTGACAAATCCGCTCGTGAACCCAGAAATAAAAAATAAGACGGTACAGTAAGCTTGAGTTTTAATCTCATAGCGGTCCAAATGGACTTTCAGTTATCCTGCTCTTCTATATCTATGATCTGCACATGGACTTCTTGAGTTCCAATCTGATAACTACAAATCTCATCCTGTTCGGCGCCTTCAACTGCCGCACCAAGCGGGCTGTCAGCACCAAGAGTTGTGTAACCCTCTAGATTGAAGCTCTGGTCATTGGTTTTGTATTGGAACCAAAATTTCGATACCGCCCCTGCCCTAGGACCATCTAAGTAACGTAATAAGAACTTAGAGCCGAGTTCGATGGCTACTAGTGACTCTGCCGATGCAACGCCCTCATTGGCTGTCTCAGTATGGTTCGTTTCTTGCTCTAATGAGTTGGTGGCGGCCAAATCCTCACTTTTCTTCACCGTTTGAAACACAGTCTCTGGCATATTTGCAGTAATTTCCGCCAGGCGCTCTGAGAGGTATTGTTTCAGCAAAGCACGGCAACCAAGTGCATCACGAAACCAATCTGTAGACCAAATTCTGTACAAGCTCCAACCCAACCGGTTTAGAACCTCTTCTCTTAAACGATCACGATCTCGAGCGCTTCTGGAGCTGTGATAGGAAGCGCCATCACACTCTAAACCGCATATGTAACCAAACGGGTAGCTAGGGTGCTTCACACCAATGTCGATGAAGTACGATGAAACGCCAACCTGAGGAACTGCCTCATATCCCAGCGATCGCACCACTTCGATGACATGATCCTCAAATGGGCTATCGGTATATCCCGCTCTATCATGCGCATGTGCCACCTCACCCAACTGCTTCGTTGCAGAGAACTCAAGCCAGCGGCGAAGTAAGGTTGCGCCTTCATTTGTTGGCGATGGATTAAAGTCGCTCAGCGGTATCGATGAGAATGTCACGATTTGCTCTTTTGCTCGCGAGAACAGTACGTTCAGACGACGCTTCCCAGCTGGACCATTGATCGGACCAAAGCGCTGATAAAACTTACCTTGAGGATCTCGGCCATAAACAGTACCGACAAAGATCACATCACGCTCATCACCCTGCACGTTCTCGAGGTTTTTTACGAAAAACTTCTCAAGTCCTTCACGAGCAGATCCCCAATGATCTATGTAGGTTGAAACTGCCTTGTTAGATTCAGCCTCACGCAAAACCAAAGCATCTAACTGTTCCATCTGGCTTTGGTTCATTACTGCTGCCCCCAATGATCTATGGGGTGTTTCCCGCATGAACTGCACTATCGCTTCGAGCATCACTTGCGCTTCCGCAGGGTTAATGCCACGCTGGAACGTGCCATTAACCTGAACCAAACTGATACCCAACCCTTCAGTTGCCGGTTTAGGGGATGGAAATATCACAAGCTCACTGTCGTAAACATAATGATTTGAAAATGCTATCAAATCTTCATGTTTGGAGCGGTAGTGCCATAGCAAACGATGTTTTGGATGGAACTGAATATTGGCGAGCTCAAGTATTGATTCCTCGGTAGTAGTGACATCTTCATCTTCATCTTCATCTGCTGCTAGCCCCTTAAAGAAGTTTGTCGGTGGGAGCTGATTGGTGTCACCAGCAATTAGCACATTTCTGCCTCGCATTAGCGCGCTAATTGAATTTTCCGGGGTCATCTGAGATGCCTCATCTATAATCACTAGATCAAAAATACCCTGCCTAGGAAGATGCTGTGCTACTGCTGTCGGCACCATCATCCAGCACGGGAAGAGTTCTAACAGGGCACCTTGAGCTCGTTTAAGAATCTTACGTGAAGGTGTACGTCGCCTCTTTTGAAGCTCGTGCAATAACAGAGCTAGATCTGTGTATTCTGATTTTTTCCCGTAAGAGATACCAGCTGGCGGGTTAGATTGACTAACGGCTTTAGAGGCAACCTCATTCGGAGAGAGCTGTATGATCTGGCGATCAAGCTGCTGTAATTGGCTGCGAGCATTACTAAGCGAGACACCATCAAACTCAAGTAGCGATGCACCGTAATCTTTTTCAACTTGATCCCTAAGGCTAGAAACTATTGCCGCTCGAGCAGAGCTAAAAACTAATTCCAAGTCTGTCCTGCTTTCGAGCTTATCCAACAATTGATCTAACCCTCGATTTCTAGCTTCTTTATTGATCGACTTCCTAGCTATTAATCTATCTAATCCTCGTTGGTCTTTACGATGCTGTTCCAGTAGTTCCATCAGTTCGTTAATAGATTGACGTGATTCTGGAGAGGCACCCTCGCCTTTAGCTCGAGCTAATACTTCGGCACTTGATTGGATTTCAGTCAGTGCAGAAAGATGGGTTGCCACAAGGTCGAGGACTTCTGATCCGTTTTCTGAAAACGTGAGATCGATCGAAATTTGCGACATGTTGCTGTAGTCCTTATATGCCGCAAACATAGACACTAGCTCATCATCACTCTGGGGCTGCAATCCAATTGCCTCTAATGATGCCTTGCGGGTAACCAGCATAGTCCTGGCTTTCTTGGAAGCCTCCTGTAGTCCGCTTAGGGCACTTGACCAATTCTTCTCGATCTCAACGCAAAAACTCTCTGCAGTGCGAACGCTATCGTACTGGGATTCGACTTCGGCTATTAACTGACTAACCTTTGTAGAAAGTTTATCTAGAGCCTCCCAACTTAAGTCAGCTGCTTCGAGACCACCAAGAAGTTCAGTTGCATCCCCCAACTCACCAAAACAACTAAGATTTAATGAAAGGCTTTCATTTAACCCAGTTGTGTTATTAATCGACTGCAGCTCATCAATCGCAAACGAGAGTTGGCTAATTCTGCTATCTGCATCTTTATCTAGAACATCTATGTAATCAGCCAACGCTAAGCGTTTGAACTCTCGAGTGAGCTCGAGCAACTCATCCAACGCATTGACGAAGCTCTTTTTTGAATCACCGGCCTTTAAATCAGAGACCATTTCAGCTGCTTTTCGCTTCGCTGATTTTACTTCGGCTGAGAGGAAGGCAAAAATACCGCCATTCTGGATCGTGTCGCGTATCTTTTTCACCGTGACCAGATCAGGAATGCTATTCTGATCCAACATGTATGTTGCAGAGCGATATGAAGCTCTCGCTTTTATAATCTCGGAGACCGCACCCTGGAAGCCCTCAGCTCGCAAATACTCTTTGAACTGCAACAAAAGCTCCTGCGCATCTAATATCGGGCGATAAGCTAAAATGGTTCCTAGGGAGAGCTGGGAGCCCAGCAAAGAAACAAACTTCTCTTGATACTGAGTGACGCGAGCAAGTGTTTCGGATTTGGTTCGAAGATTATTCAGAACTTTATCGACGGCGCCCGTTTCAATACGTTCCAACTTAAACCTGTTAGCAAACCAACTTAGAGAAGCTAGCTCTGTCTCAAGACGACTAAACTGTGTGAGCTGCTCTGATGATAACCGGAAGCCATCAGCTATCTTTTTAATTTCATCATTTAGACCAACCAGATCGCCTAAGGCGACTCCTAGCTCATCAACACCTATGGATTGCGCCAACCCGTGGACTTGCCTGTACAACTCAACTTTGGATGCCCCGCTAACTTCATACTCAATACGCTCATAATCGTTATCTAAATAAGTTTTCATTAGCGACTGAGAAGTTGCATCAAGAGCAGCCATTGCACTCTCAATTTCAAGCAGTGCTGTTCGGGCGGAGACAAGGGCCTTGTTGATTTCGGCAGTGTTAACTTCCGAAGCCTTGGTTCCGAACCAAATACTATCTTTGGGTATGATCGTATCTTGTAACAGGCGATGCCACTCGGTGATTTGGGAAGCAGCTGCATCAAGATCCTGTGGTGAAAACCCTTCAACAAACTCTTCCGGCACTACGCTGACTGTTTTCAGTTCAAGTGGCAAACTCGCTATAGAGTCGCTATGACTGATAGCCAACCCAAGCACCTGATGCACTGACATGCCAGTTCCAATTACCGGTTTTATCAAAACATTGATGTAAGCACCAAGCTTGTCTCGTTGACGAATAAATTGTTGTTTCAGGCTTGCGAGGTCTTTTGACGAGCTACTTTCCCGCAAACTAAGACGACGACCAACAGCGTCATAGAACGCTTCAGTGTTGCCGTACCCCCCCATGAGAGGCAATACAAACTGTTCAAGCCCAAGCGCTTGGAGGCGGGAAAAAACGACTTCCAAAGCTGTGGCCTTTTGCGCTACGAAAAGTACCTTTTTGCCAAAGTAGATTGCGTTAGCTATTGCGTTAACAATGGTCTGACTCTTACCTGATCCAGGCGGCCCCTCCAAGGCGACGTTTTCATTGTTGGCAACCTTCAGTAGAGCTATGAACTGAGTTGAATCGGCATCTAGCACGAGGTGAGGAACTAGACTCTGTCCTTTCTCTGATTCAACATCTGCTTCGCTAAACGAACCAACGACACTACTATCACTCTCCCCCTTGCCAACCATCAACTCAGAAACAACTGGGAATTCTGAAAAGTCACAGTGTTCTGTGTCGAGGTCGTAATAGAGATCAATACCCTGAAACGGATAAACGCCAAACGAGGCTTCCCGCAACACAGACCAATACATGTTTTTCGGTTTAAGGTCTGCTATGGATAAGAATAAAGCTTCCACATCAGCATTTTCTGACTCAGCAATCTCACGTATTTTTGAGAGGTCCAACTTAGCTTCAACAGTTAATTTATGAGCTAGCGATGGATTAAAGATAGGATCGCCCAGCTTAGTTACTGAGTATGTTTCACCTGACACCGACTTTGATTTACGCAGGCTAACGGGGATCAGTAACAAAGGAGATTTGAAATCGTCCTGCTTCTCTGCATTTGGAAGCGTCCACTTAAGGTAACCCAGAACAATATAAACCACATCCAGACCACGTTCTTCCTGGTACATTCTTGCCTTACTTAGTATCCGGGACATTCGCGACTGAAATGTTTTTGGGAGCAATAAAGTTTGAAGTTGATCATCATCAAACCGATCATCGGATACGATAGCACTCGGCTCTGGCAACGTACTTGATGGATTTATGCCGTGTGATTTTGCGTGGTTAACTAAATCTGTATACTGCTCCGATTTCGGGCGCGGAGGCATACCAAGCATCTCGCGCACTCGATCTTTGAGTTCACGATCAGCATTCTCCTGTTTATCGATTGCCTTTGCGTCATACTCAAAGTCAATTGCTTCTATCGTTTTTACATATTGCTCGTCTGTTGCCTGCGTATTCTGGAAGGCATTTTTAAACTCCGTAGTATCTTCGTCAGGCGGGTCAATATCTACTGGCGGAAGGGGTACCAACTTCATCGATTCAGTATCATTTGAAGCTAGATCGTCATAAATACTCTGAGGTTTCTCATCCACTATTCTGACAAACGAAGCAGACTTAGCGCTGAGTACATTATTGATAAGAGGATTTCGACGGGAGGTATCTTGAAGCTTTGGGCGGAGAGCCTCGATACGTTCGTTAATGAGGTCCGAAAAACTATCCATTTGTCTGCCTTAACTTAATTTGGAGCAACCGAAGCGACAGCTAGGCTGTCCCAGCCGCGTTTTTGCGCTGACAACATGTTCTTGTTAGCAAGCCATATCAAGCGTTTTAAGGCTTGTACAACTTATACAGAACTTCTTCAAAGCTATGCACTAATAAAGGTGCTACAAGTTTTTCTTGTAGCCATTGCAAAGCTTGAAGCCGAGCCATTAGCTGGGCTTCACTCAGGCTGGGGATATTGGTCGATTGCTGAAAAAAATGTAATGCAACGGATAAAGCCAGATCGTGAGTTGAGTATGGGACTGGACCCGCGTTTAAAGCGATGGATTGTTCTATCACTTTTTGTTTATTTATTATACCCAGCAAAAGTTCAGAATGAGCCAAGTTAATAGCTTCTTCTAATTTGGCTCGTTTTTTTGGGGGGGGATTACCATATAAAGCGAAAATAAATTCATCAAGTGCATTAGCTGGTTTTTTCTTCTTTGAAAAGCCGAACATTTCAATCTCCTTTCAGTTTCGGGAACCTAACTCTGCTAAAAGTAAATTCAAAAGCCTATGGTAATAACACTTTGGCCTTATAACACAGATACACTCATCCCCATGATCCGGCTTAACATCTTATGTTACAAGGGATTGAATATAATCCATCCTACATAAAAATCAATGGGTTAGCATTGCTCCCAGTGATGTTATAAAGCCAGCGGCTTCGAGACATCGACCGATACAGTGGTTTCCCCCAGGTGAAAGCCGCCCTGCAGCTAGCCCCACTGGTTTTTGTGAGGCCGGGCGAGCTGCGCTCAGCCCGCTGGGTGGATATTGACCTCGATACAGCTGAATGGCACAGCTCAGCAATACTGTCTTCGCCTCTAAGGCCTTCCAGTACAATCCGAATCTCTATTCAGCAGAATATTTCTTGCGGGTATGTCGGCGAATATCGCGAACTGTTTTCGCGGCGCTGGGTTTTACCCCGATTTCGCGGACACTTTTAAAAAGGCTGATAATAGCCTTGGAGGTGTTCGATGCAACAGAGAAAGAAGTACTCGGAAGAGTTTGAACGGGAAGCGGTGGCGCTGACCAATCAGCCTGGTGTGACGCTGAAGCAGCTGGCGGATGAGCTGGGGATTAATGCCGCCATGCTGGGCCGCTGGCGGCGCGAACTGGAAGGCGGCAATTTGAAGGCTTTCCCGGGCCAGGGCCGGTCCCGTGATGAGGAAGTGACGACATTGAAGCGTGAACTGGCCCGCGTGAAGAAGGAACGGGATTTTTTAAAAGAGGCGGCGGCGTTCTTCGCCAAAGAATCGAAGTGAGATATCACATGATTGAACGCTGCCGCGACGCCTTCCCGACACGCATGATGTGTCGGCTTCTGAAGGTATCGGCGAGTGGCTTTTATGATTGGTGGGGGCGAGAACCCAGCGCCCGTACCCAAGCCAATGAGGTGCTGCTGGGCTTGATCCATGAACAGCACGAGCGGAGCGATGGCACCTTGGGCGCACCGCGTATCCGTGATGAACTCAACTACCGGGGGCAATCCTGCGGCGTGAACCGTGTGGCGCGCCTGATGCGGCTGGAGGGTTTGCAGGGCATTCCGCAGAAGCGCCGTTGGCGCAAGAAGGGCTCCACGGAACGGCCCGCGGCCATCACCAACGAATTGAAGCGCGACTTTACGGCCGAGCGGCCCAATCAGAAGTGGGTAACAGACATTACCTACATCCCCACTGCCGAGGGCTGGCTGTACCTGTGCATTGTCAAGGATCTGTACTGCGGTTCGATCGTGGGCTGGTCCATGGGATCACGACAGACGAAGGAACTGGTCATCCAGGCGGTGCTGATGGCCTTGTGGCAACGATCAGATCGCCAGCTCGTCATCCTGCACTCGGATCGGGGTTGTCAGTTCACCAGCGGTGAGTACCAGCGCTTCCTGAACGGACATAACCTGATTTGCAGCATGGGTGCCGTGGGCACCTGTGCGGATAATGCCTCAGCGGAAAGCTTCTTCGGGCAGATGAAGCGGGAGCGATGCAACAGGCGGACGTACCGGACGAGAGCGGAAGCCCGCAGCGATGTGTTCGACTATATCGAGCGGTTCTATAATCCCAGGAAAAGACGGCAATGTGAATCACAGGAGCGCGCTAAAGTTAAGTCGGACCATTGCCTAGAGACGAACATAAATTATTATCCTTTGAATTTGGGGGAGCTATAGACGCAGATCAAAACTGAGGCTTTAATAATGGTTTCGTTTTTCTACCAGGCACCTGCGCCCACCGCACCGATAATATTCATCAATGTGCCAAGACCGCTACCGCCACTACCTTGATTGGTGTTGGCTGTGTGAGCTTGCTGTCTTGCTGCGGTTTGTTGTGCATATGCAGTCTCAATCTGTGCGTAGCTACCGGCATAGTTCTCAGCAGTTTTGTCTTGCTGGTTGGTGAGTTCAGGATCAGCACCGAGTTCAATTAATCTTGCTGCCAGTTTGTCTCGGTCAAAAAAACGTGCCATATGCAGGGCGCTCATGCTTTCAATTTTAAACTCAAGCGTACCCTTGGCGTTATAACGGGTCGGATACAAAATGGGGTGGTCGCGATGGCCTACGGGTACCGGTATCTGGGTTAAGGCATTAATGTCAGCACCATGCTTCACCAGCAGTTCGGCACGTGCTATAGCTGTTTGCTCATCCTCGTAAAAACTGATATCCGCAAGAAAAGTACACGTGCCTTTTTCGCTGAATCCGCTATGGCATGGATATTGGGTATTGGGATCCATACCATTCTCTAGCAGCCTGTCGGGCTTAACCAAATTGTATCGACGTGGGATAATCAGGGCCACAGGCAGTGACCGGGATGCAATGATGGGAAATTTCATAACCGCTGATCGGGAAACTGACTATCTGTTTCCGCC